>Ga0247831_1001050_pt1 | contig 55694 bp, 38 predicted proteins | sample LaCruzMarch2015__9_FD_192406 | JGI IMG/M metagenome (GOLD analysis project Ga0247831, IMG submission 192406) | Freshwater microbial communities from meromictic Lake La Cruz, Castile-La Mancha, Spain - LaCruzMarch2015_1m | ecosystem: Environmental > Aquatic > Freshwater > Lake | place: Spain...
GTAAGAATCTAAATGACAATATCAATAAAATTTACATGTGGCTTGTTACCATTGCAACAGCAAATCAAGGGTATGAGTTATTCTGGCAGTTTAAACAAAATGCAGTTATTATTAGAACTTAACCATAAATTATTTTAAAATTTATAAAATTTTCGCTCCATGCACTACAGGTGTCTGCACAACAACTTCTGGTGTACGTCATCCCAATAATTTGAGTACTAGTTATCCACAATGTGAGTCGGGTAATGAAATATCACTTTTTCCTAGATTTAAGACTACGCTAGATAAATATGATATTCACCGCGGTCTAGGTGCTTATATTCCACCTACAACAGATCCACCAACAACAGAAACTAGTGGTTATGATGAAATTATTAATTTTTTATCACCACATTTTGGAAGTTTTATCGATATTGATGGCAAAGAAAAACTTCCAGAGAACGTATATGTGGTGGTTATATGCAATGACGCCAATTTGGCTGGAGCTGCAAATATTCCACGAAGAATAACTTATGTAACAGGCGCAAATATCAGAAATAGTACAGATATTACTACATCTACTTATTTTCCTAATTATTATATCTCAAATAAAGATGGGGCAGTCGGTTCTCATGAATTTGCACATATTTTTGGAAAATTGCAGGATGAATATTGGTTTCCTTGTGTAGAAAATACTGTAGAATGGGGTGATTGTGCAAATTATCATAATGCTCCCAATAGATTTAATCCAACAACCGAGACTATTGGTGAAAAATGGGAGCATTGGCTTGGTTTAGAGGGTATTGGAGCTAATTACAACATATATGGTTTATCAGGGGGGAATTGTACTCAAAGTCCAAATTGGGACGCAAGTTCAGGGACTACTATTTACAAGGCTCCTCGAAATTATGGCCTTTGTTTTATGGGTACATTAGGTGTTCAGAATTTCTGCGCCGTTTGTCGCGAAGCCATCGTAGAACGTGTGCATACTTTAGTAAACCCAATAAACTCATTTTTACCTTCGAACAATAGTGGTAATGTTTTTAATTTATCAAGTTCACAGAACTACGAAGTAAATTTAACAATTCCAGTGAGAACAGATTTAACTAATAATTATAACTCAATGGTTGTTAATTGGTCAATTTTAAGCGAGGACCTATCAACAGTATATGAAACTTTACAACAAACTTCACCAACGGTAACACCCGTAAACCCTAGCTCAGCCATTTATAAGTTCACTGATGAAACACACCAAAGTATCTGCGATTGGTTTGCAGGCAGACAAGCTGGAAATTACAGAATAAAAGTAGAAGTGTATGATAGAGCGGGAAATTCTGAAGATGTAATAGACAATAGCCGTTGGGTAAGAGATCCAGACCATGCTGTGCATAAATATGAAACGAACTGGTTAGTTTACTATAGCGGCATACCTGGCACAAATTTGTATACTTCGGATGTTGACTCAGATCTTGGAGTAGAGCCAAATACTCAATCGGATGTGTTATGGGAAAGTCCTGATATTTGGGTAACAAATGCTGATAATCCGAATGGCACAGAACACGAAAATCCTGAATATGTAGCAACTCCAGATGTATTTTCTTATGTGCATGTAAAAGTAAAAAACAGAGGTTGTAAAGTGTACACCCCTGTTACAAATGATGGTGTACAAATGAAAGTATATTGGGCAAAAGCAGGTACAGCTTTAGATTGGCCAGCTAGCTGGAATGGGTCTTTTTTTACTAGTGACCCAACTTTATTAAGAGGTGATTTAATCGGAAGTGCCGTAATTGGAACGGTAGATATTACAACAGGAGCTACACCTGTGGTGTTAAATTGGGATGTTCCAAATCCTACTCCTTATGCAACTATATTTGATGCAAACGAATTGAGTCACTTTTGCATTTTGTCAAGAATAGATGCACCAACAGCTATAGATCCAATTACCAACGAAATTTCAACCGGTTTATGGACTGTGGCGCATAATGTAAAGGAAAATAATAATATTGCTTGGAAGAATTTTACAATAGTTGAGGAGTTATCTAGTTACGTTGGTAATACCTACACAGATGATAAAGAAACAGGAACTTCTATTATAGTGGAAAATCCAACTACACAAAGCCAAACAATACGCTTGAAGTTTGAAGTACCTACCAATGAAACAGGAAAATCTATTGTTGATGAAGCAGAAGTAAGAGTTATACTAGACCCAGCTTTATGGACAAAATGGGTAAATGGAGGTCAGGTTGTTTCTAATATTACAGTGTATAATGCTAGTAGAAGACAATTATTACTTACCAATGAAACCGCATATCTTGGAAACATTCAGTTAAACAGCAATGATGCACATACCATGTATGTGAGTTATAACTTTCTTACAGAAGAATTAACAACCAAAACAGAATTTAAACTACGTGCAATTCAAGTGTACGATACAACTCCAAATGCTGTAATTGGTGGTGAAACTTATATAATTAGACCCGATAGAAATCGCCAAAGCTTTACCGCCAATGCTGGTGGAGACAAGGAAATAATTTTAGGCAATAATTACCAAGGCATTGCACGAGGTATCGGAGAAACAGCTATATTTAATTGGTACGACGTGTCGACAGGTACAAAACTGTATACGGGTGGAACTTTTAATGTTACTGCAAATAATGTAGGCACTAAAACCTACAAGTTAGAAACAATAGCACAAAGTGATGGTTATAAAGATTATAATGTCGTAAATGTTACTACCATACTTGGAAAAATAATCAGCGTGGCGCCCAACCCTGCAAATAGTGGCACTTTTGCTATAAATTATTCTGTAGCCAATAGTGTAACAACTGCAAAAATTAAGGTTATCAACATCAACAACAATGTATTTACTGAAAATACCATCAGCACTGGCAATGGAACCTTAAACTTAAACGTAAGCAATTATGCCAATGGATCGTACAGCATTGTTTTAATTTGTGACAACCAAAGTGCAGATAGCGAATTATTTGTGGTGAATTAATTGGTTTTTTTGCCTTATTTTTATTGAAATGCCCGCGCCAGTGATTGAGCATACTACCGCCCGACGCAGGAGGGTAGTAGTAGCGAAAGCACGGTTTACAAAACAATAATGTGTGGTTTAAATTTTACAAAAGGCTTGTATTGTTTTGTAAAGGCGCCCAAAAACACCATGAATAATATTGCTTTTCAAGCAAAATTGTTGGGTGAAAATTTGAATTGGTTTAATGACTTGCTTTACTTACTTTTGCGCCTCTAAAACGTAAAAATACAATAGATGCCATATTTATTCACATCAGAATCAGTTTCGGAAGGTCATCCGGATAAAGTTGCAGATCAGATATCAGACGCGCTAATTGACCAATTTCTTGCTTACGATCCTTCTTCAAAAGTTGCTTGCGAAACGTTGGTTACAACTGGTCAAGTTGTACTTGCTGGTGAGGTAAAATCTGAGGCTTACTTAGACGTGCAAGAAATTGCCCGCGAGGTAATTCGTAAAATTGGTTACACCAAGTCTGAATACATGTTTGAGGCGAATTCTTGTGGTATTTTTTCTGCCATTCACGAACAGTCTGCCGACATTAACCAAGGTGTAGAAAAGAAAGATCCTTGGAAACAAGGTGCTGGTGACCAAGGAATGATGTTTGGCTACGCTTGTAGAGAAACTGACAACTTTATGCCTTTGCCATTAGAATTAGCGCATTTGTTGCTAAAAGAATTGGCTGACATTCGTCGTGAAGGTAAACAAATGAAGTATTTACGTCCTGATGCAAAATCTCAGGTAACTGTTGAATACAACGACCAAAATCAACCGATTAGAATTGATACAATTGTAATTTCTACGCAGCACGATGATTTTGATGCTGAGAAAAAGATGTTGGACCAGATTACAAAAGATGTAATCAACATTTTGGTTCCTCGCATTTTGAAAAAATTGCCTAAGCGTGTGCAAGCATTGTTTAATAATAAAATTAAATACCACGTGAATCCAACTGGTAAATTTGTAATTGGTGGTCCACATGGTGATACTGGCTTAACTGGTCGTAAAATTATCGTAGATACTTACGGTGGAAAAGGTGCTCACGGAGGTGGTGCTTTCTCTGGTAAAGATCCAAGTAAGGTTGACCGTTCTGCTGCTTATGCTACACGCCATATTGCAAAGAATTTAGTTGCTTCTGGTGTTGCTGATGAGGTTTTAGTGCAAGTTGCTTATGCAATTGGTGTGGCTGAACCTGTTGGTTTGTATGTAAGCACATATGGTACTGCTAAAGTGAGCAAAACTGATGGTGAAATTGCTGAAATTGTTGGTAAATTAGTGGATTTACGTCCTTATGCAATTGAACAACGTTTCGCATTACGTACTCCAATTTATTCAGAAACTGCTGCTTACGGTCACATGGGCCGCGAAACACAAGTGGTTACAAAGACTTTTAACAAAGGCAAAAAAACAGAATTAAAAGTGAAAGTGAAATTGTTTCCTTGGGAAGAACTTTCATTGGTTGATGCTTTCAAAAAAGGATTTGCAGTAACTGCAGCTAAACCTGCTGCAAAAGCAGAAGCGGTGAAAGAAAAACCTGCTGCAAAAGTTGAAGCTAAGGCTAAACCTTCTGCAAAGGCAAAAGCAGTTGAGAAAGAAAAACCTGCTCCAAAAGCTAAAGCAAAACCTTCGGCAAAAGCAAAAACTACTGCTAAAGCTTAATAAGATAAAATGAAAAATCCCGATGATAAGTCGGGATTTTTTTTTGAACTGTTTTTTAAAACCGTAATGCAAAATTACCTTTTGCTTTAAGCTTGAAACTTACTGCTTAATAAGTTTCTTTATCAAAGTATGTTTGTTCTCTGTTACGGTTAAGAAATAAAGCCCTTGTGGCAATTCGTGAAGGTCTAATTTAATAGGCGTTTGCGGGTTTACTTCTGCGTCTGTTTTCGTAAAAACTAGTTTGCCTTGAATGTCTCTTATTTCGAGCATTGGATTTTTGAAGTTATCAGGGTCTAATCTCACATCTAACAAATTTATAACAGGATTAGGGCTGAGCACAATATCATTTTGCCAAAGTGTAGGTAAGTTTACTACTTCTATGTTAGAGAGCAGGAATTTTCCATCATAATCTACTTGCTTTAATCTGTAATAAGAAACACCTGGGTGAGGAGCATTGTCGAACGCACGGTAATTTAAGATTACGTTGCTGTTTCCTGCTCCTGATAAACGTGTAACTTCTTCGAAATTAACGGCATCGACACTAGATTCAATAACAAAATAATCGTTATTAATTTCAGAAGCAGTTGTCCAATCTAATTTTACATTTCCATTAACTTGAGCTGCTGCAAAATGAATTAAGTTTACAGGTAATGGGTTCTCCGTATTAGTTGAACCTAAAGTAAAAGGACTAAAACTACTGATTGAGCCACTTGAAACTACTGTTCCTAAACTTGCGTTTCCGGTTGTTCCGCCATTGCCGTGGTCTTTCCACATGCTACCATTCCAGCGACAAACCATTAAATCACCTAAAGAAGTAACTCCACAACTAGGAGCATCCCAAGATAAGCGAACTGTAACATTTGATGCTCCATTTGTTCTGTCAATTGTCCAGTATTCGCAATGGCTTAAGTGATCAATAGAAACATCTTTTGAGTTATGTGCATACAATCCATCAGAATCAGCAAGAAAGAATTCTGCAGTAAAATGATGACCAGCAGAACTAGGAGCAGATATGGCGCAAGGTCTGTAATAACCTCCTTTTCCTACCGGAAATGTAAATGCATCATCGCCTACTTTACGCACAGGACCTGAAACGTAACTGCTGTTGGAAACACTGCTTACAGTTGAGTTATCTTTCATTACCAGTAGGTTTGATCCTGTAGAGTTAATACGGCCACTTGTTAAGGTTAGGTTATTTGAAATCTCAACTACACAGTTTAGTGTTACGTTGTTGCTTGATTTATTTATTGTTAAATTAAAAAAATCTGGAGCTTCGGAAGAACTTCCATCTATAGATTGAGCGCCTGTTCCATTTAAAGTAACACGCCCACCATTGTTTGCAAATAATATAGCATTGGATGTTCCAACTGTAGAGATGTTTTTTGCGAAGGTACAGTTAACGTTATAAGCTGGATACATTGTAAATGCATTGGTTTGTCTAAATATTACATTTTCATTGAATACGTCAATTGAGGAACCTCCCAAAATAAAGGTACCTGAACCAGTATTTATTATAGAGGTAACTCCATTGAAGGTGTTTCCTCCATTTGATAGATTATAAGCAGAGCCTGTCTTAGTTAATGTTGCTGCCGCATTAAATGTGGTGCCATTTAAATAAAGCGATGAGCTTGAAACTGTTAGGCTTCCATTAAACACATTTCCGCTTTCTAAAGAAACAGACACTCCACTTCCAAAGCTGGTAAGCGTTTGACTGGTTGATCCATTCTGGGTGAAATTGGCTATTCTTAATTCACCTGAATTAAATCCAGAACTTCCAATTGAAATTGTTTTGGTACTGGCTAAAGTACTTGTTCCTCCTCCTTGTCCAAATCTAATTCCTCCACCAGCGCCTGTAGAGTTTAAAATAATGTTCCCATTAAATTGAGTACCACTTGCAACATCGGATAAGTTTATTGGGTCAGCACCTGTGTTTTCTAAAGTTAAGTTCCCTGTAAAAATATCAGGATTTGTGCTCGCTAATGTCCATTCCCCATCTCCGGTTTTATTAAGTGTTGCATCTCCAGTAAAAGTGCATCCTCCATTTGAGATTGCAGCACTAGTTCCTGTTTGTGTGAGTAAAGTGGTACTGCTGAAGGTAGTTCCATTTAAGAATATCTTACCGCTGGTGAAAGTAACGCCTGCATTAAAAGTGGTTCCTGTTTCTAAATATAAACCTACATCAGAAGTAAGTTCTGTGATTGTTTGTGCTGTTGCACCAACTTGCGTGAGGCCTTTCAACACCAAATCTCCAGCTGAGAATCCAGCTCCTCCAACTGTAATTGTTTTTCCAGATGCTAAAGTAGATGTTCCTCCACTATTGCCAAAGGTTATTCCCAAGCTTGCACCTGTTGAATTTACAACAATGTTTTGATTGAATTGAGTACCTGAAGCTCCAACAGCTACTTGAATCAAATTGCTGCCAATAGATGAAAATGTGACATTCCCATTAAAGATATCTGCGGCACTATTACCAATAGATAATCTTCCAGTACCAGTGTTTGTTATTGTAGTAGTGCTCGCAAAAGTGTTTCCTCCAGTTCCTGTGGTATTATCTGTTGCTCCACTTTTTGTTAAATCTGCTGTTCCGTTAAATGTAGTTCCGTTTAGAAATAACTGAGGAAAGGAAAAAGTAACATTTCCGTTAAAAGTAGTTCCTGATTCTAAATATAATGATGCTGAACCAGTAGCAACTGACAAGGTTTGGGCAGTGCTGCCTGTTTGAGTTAAACTCCTGATTCTTAATGTTCCAGTAGTGAAACCATCACCTCCAATGCTGATTGTTTTAGTTGCAGCAAGGGTAGATGTTCCTCCTCCTTGTCCAAATCTTACACCTCGTCCTGAACCAGTTGTATTCAAAAGTACGTTTTCGTTGAATTGATTTCCAGAAGAACCATGTGCTATCAATAAATTACCAGCTCCGGTGCTTGAAAATGTGGTTGTACCGTTAAAAATATCAGGATTAGATACTCCTAAAGTAAAATCACCACTGCCAGACAAAGAAATAGAAGTATTGCTGCTAAAAGTATTTCCACCTAAACTTTGGTTACTGGTGCCACCATTTTTAATGATTGTTGCAGTTCCATTATAAGTAGCTCCATTTAAGTAAACTTGAGGAGAAGTAAAAGTTACATTGCCATTCCATGTGCATCCTGTTTCAATATATAATGCTGAAGTTCCAGTTAATGTTATAGCTTGTGTTGTTGTGCCTGTTTGCATTAAGTTTTTTATCAACAAATCTCCACTCGAAAATCCACTACCGCCTACTGTAATTGTTTTACTCGAAGATAATGTGGAAGTTCCATTGTTTTGACCAAATCTAACACCTGGACTTGAACCGGTTGAATTTACTTCAATGTTTCCTTGGTAAGAATTTCCTGTTGCGCCATAAGAAGGTGAAATCCAGCCGCTTCCAGTATTGGTAAAAGTTACATTACCTGCATAAGTGTCTGCGGATGTTGTGGCAAGTCTTATTTCTCCGCTGCCTGAGTTAGAAAGTGAGAAAGTAGAATTAAAAGTGTTTCCTCCAGCTTCAAAAAAATTGGTTGAACCAGTTTTAGTAAATGAAACTGGATTATTAAATGTAGTTGCTGAGGTAAATGAAATATCGCTGCTGCTGATAGTTAAGCCTACGTTGAAGGTTGTTCCTGCAAAAACTACATTGCTTTGACAATTTATGTTTCCATTGTTTATTGTACCTCCATTGAATGTTGCTGTTCCATAAATAACAAGAGTAAAAAAACTCATATCTAAGGAACCTGAGTTTAATGTAAAGTTGTTTAAGCCAGATATTTCTTCAAAAATGGGATTGTTTGCAGTTGAACTAATTGAAACATCATCACCTAAATCTGGTATTCCAGAAGGACTCCAATTATTGGGTTCTCCCCAAGAAGAAGAAACGGAACCATTCCAAGTGTAGCTTGTCGCTTTTACCACAGAACCAAAGGTTACCAAACAAAAAAGCGTTGCCAAAGCGATTTTTCTATTGAGAATTAATATTTCGTACACACGTTTCATATTCTTAAATTATATAACTCTTATACTAATTCACAGAAATTGGTGTTGCATTAACCTTCATACTTAAGGGTGCTTAACTTACTGATGTAAGAAAATTGGGAAATAGCATAGTTTACTTTGATAAATGCTTTAATAAAAATTCGTAATACACACATTAATAATTAGATATGATTAATTTGTAAAATTCTATACTTGCAAGAATTAACATCAGAAAATCACTAATCTAAAGATTAACGTAATAATTTGTTGCGATAAATCAGAAAAATAATTATTGAATTCAAAACAGATTAATTCCTTTATTTGCAGCATTTATAATTAATAGATGCAGCAAAATATTCTTCGAATCTCGGCGCTTTTTTCATTGCTTTTGGTTTTTTCATGTAATTTTAAAAATGAAGCAGATTTAACTTCTATTGAAGGAATTAATGCCGCATTAAAAGAAAATCCAAAAGATACTGCGGCACTTTTTGCAAGGGCTAAATTCTTTATTGGGCAGAATAAGCCTGACTCTGCAATCATAGACCTTCAACAATTGGTGAAGATTGATTCCACAAAATCTCAATATTATGAGGCAATGGGCGATGTTTATTTGGTTACTAACAGAACAAGGTACACCAAGCAGGCCTTAGAAAAAGCTGTGAAACTAGCTCCTAATAATGTAAGTGCCCATATGAAACTTGCTGAGTTGTATTTGTATGTTGAAATGCGGCAAGAAGCACTCAATGAGATAAATGCAGCTTTACGTTTAGACCAGAAATTTCCGAAAGCATATTTTCTTAAAGGAATGATTTATAAAGAAATTGGGGATACATCTTTGGCTTTATCTAGTTTTATGACAACCATTGAGCAAGATGCAAACAATGAGGCTGCTTATGAACAAATTGGTCTATTATACGCTGATAGAGGAGATAAGAGAGCAGTTGATTATTATCAAAATGCATTGCGTATAAATCCTAAAAACTCTTTGACAAGATACAATTTGGGTATTTTTTATCAAGAGCAAGGTGCCATTGAATCGGCAATGGGAGTATATAAGGAGTTAGTTTCTATTGACCCGAATTATGCTGATGCTTATTACAATATGGGTTACATAATTTACACACAAAATAAAAGTGTAGAAAAAGCCTTAGAGTTTTTCCAAAAGGCAACGATTACAAATCCCGGATATGAAGAAGCATTTTATATGAGAGGCCTCTGCCAGGAAGAGTTAGGAAAAAAGGAAATTGCAATAGTTGATTATAAAGAAAGTGTCCGTTTGAATCCTAAATTTGATTTACCAAAAAAGGCATTAATTCGCTTAGGAGTGAGCCTTTAGTATTCGTACTTTTGCCGCCCAATGATTTCAATTACACTTCCAATTATTTTAATAACTGCGACCATTTCGGTTTTGGCATTTAATCAATCCGATATCATGTCTCGCTTTCAATTTAACCCTTGGATGGTAGCCAACCGTGGGCAATGGTACCGCTTTTTGACACACGGTTTTTTGCATGCAGATTGGTTGCATTTGATTATCAACATGCTTGTGCTGTATTCATTTGGCCAATTTGTAGAATTTAAATTGTTCTTGTTTTTTGGTGATTTAGGTACTTTTATTTATGCGGGAATGTATATTGCTGCAATTATCATTGCCAGTATAAGTACTTATATAAAACATAAAGGCAATCATTATTACAATGCTGTTGGCGCTTCTGGTGCAGTGTCGGCCGTTATTTTTTCGAGTGTGGTTTTTGCTCCATTCATGGAAATAAGATTATATGGCATCATTCCACTACCCGCATTAGTTTGGGCCTTTTTATACGTGCTTTACAGCGCATACATGGGTAAACGTGGTGGCGACAATGTGAATCATGAAGCACATTTATGGGGTGGCTTTTTCGGAATGCTGCTTACTTTGCTTTTAAGTCCAGCAATAGCAAGAGATTTTCTCACACAATTAATGTATGTCTTTAGATGAGAAAAGTAATTTTTTTAGACCGTGATGGCATAGTTAACAAGGAATTAGGTGATTATATCCTAAATTTTGAATCATTTGAAATTCATCCTCCTTTGATTCCATTTTTGCAAAAAGCAAAATTTCAGGGTTATGAATTTGTTATTGTCACGAATCAAGCAGGCATTGCGAAAGGACTTTACACAGCTCAATTAGTAGAAGACTGCCACCTTTACCTTAAAAGTCATTTGATGAGTTTAGGTCTTTCCTTTCTTGAAATCTATTACTGCATTCATCATCCAGATTATAGCAAATGTTTATGCAGAAAGCCTCAAGGAATTTTTATCGAAAAAGCAATTGCCCGCTTCAAAATAGACAAAAGCAAAAGCTTTATGTTGGGCGATAAACAACGAGATGTTGATGCTGCTAATAGTGCTGGTATCAAAGGAATATTACTTCCTCCTAACCCAACTCTTAACCAACTTTTGGCATGTCTGTAACAAAAGTAGATGATATTATTTGTTTGAATGGGCATTTTTTATCCATAGAAAATGCTGCCTTGGGGCTTCATAACAGAAGTTTTAAATATGGAGATGGATTGTTTGAAACAATGCGCTTCCAAAATGGACAAATTCTTTTTGTGGATGCGCATTTCGAAAGGTTGGTTGCTGGAATGTTTGTACTTGGTTTTGAGACTTCATTTTTTGATATTGAAGCAGTTTATCAGGATTGTTTAAAGTTAGTAAATGATAAAAATCTTTCTACAGCACGCATACGTTTACATGTGTTTAGAAATGATGGCGGTAATTATAAACCTACTACAGACCAATGCAGTTATGTAATTTATGCCGATAGTCTTGAAGAAGAAAGATTTATTCTAAACGACAAGGGCTTTCACATAGGTTTGTATGCAGATATTAGAAAACCAATTAATTCTCTTTCTGGTATTAAGTCTGCCAATGGCTTATTGTACGTTTTAGCTGCCCGACATGCAGATATTCAAAATTGGAATGAAGCATTGATTTTAAATGAACAAGGCCGAATTTGTGAATGCTCTGCAAGTAATATTTTTCTAATAATGCCCGATAAATCCATACTAACTCCTGCGCTTACAGAAGGATGTTTGGCTGGTGTTATGAGAAAAAATTTGATTGAATTGCTTAAAAACTCAGGGCGCAAAGTTGTTGAAGGAGCAGTGCTTACCGAAGATTTGTACAGGGCTGAAGAAGTTTTCTTAACAAATGCAATTCAAGGTATTCGTTGGTGTATTGCTTTTAGAGAAAAGAGATTTTACAGTTCAAAGTCAAGAGAAATTTTACTTGAACTTCAACAATATTTGGGGTAATAAAACTCCTTTAATAGACTTCAATTAAAAGTTAGTTTTGTGTAGGGTCTTCTGGATAATTAGACCAAATAGCCAATTCAGAATGGCTGTCTTTTAATAAATCGCCCCAAAGTGATTCTGTTTTCATATAGAGCAGTTTTTGAGGGCGTTCAAAAACTAACCAAGAATCTTCTTCCATTTCGAAACTTAGCTGTCCTGCATCCCAACCAGAATAACCTGCAAAGAAACGAACCTGATCCGGAGTTATCATTCCAAGGCTGATTAAGCTTTTTAGTTTTGCGAAGTTTCCACCATAGTGAATACCTCCACCAATTTCAAAGTTGCTATCTACTAATTTTGGAACGGTATGTATAAAAAACAGGGAATTACTCTCCACTGGTCCCCCGAAATAAACATCTGCATTAAACTCAGGAAAATCATTAATTAATTCATGAATTTTATATCCAACTGGTTTATTTACTATAAAACCCATAGAACCCTTTTCGGTATTCTCTGCTAATAGAATTACAGAACGCTTAAAAAAGCTATCTCCCAAGAATGGTTCTGACAAAAGAATGCGTCCTTTTTCTGGTGTAAGTATATTATGTTTCATACTACCGTTTTTTATTTAAAACGAATTTGATATTAAAAATGTTACTTTTTTAAGAATTATCAGAGAACATATTACCACATTTGTCGGAAGAACGTTTGTCCTGTCAGTTTTATTTTCTTGAAAACTATCAGTAGTCTGAATGATTTTTGTTTTTCTTTTATGAAACATTTATCTTTTTCTTTGTTAATTAAGTTAAAATTATGCTTCAATCACAAATCCTCCAATTGCGTAAAGAATATGCGCAAGCTTCTTTAGAAATTATTGACGTTTCTAAAAACCCAATCGAACAATTTAAGAATTGGTTCGATCAAGCTATGAAATCTGCTATTATTGAGCCATACGCAATGAATATTTCCACCGTTGATAGTGAGAATCGACCTTCTTCCCGCATAGTATTATTACGAGATGTAAATGAAAATGGATTTATATTTTATACGAATTACTTAAGCAGAAAAGCAAAAGAAATTAACGAGAAAAATTTCGGTGCCATTAATTTCTTTTGGCCGGAATTAGAAAGGCAAATACGTATTGAAGGAGAATTAGAGAAAGTTTCAACAAAGGTATCTGACGATTATTTTGCGCTACGCCCTCGAGGTTCGCAAATAGGAGCATGGGCTTCACCCCAAAGTAGTAAAATTGAAAGTCGCGAAATATTGGAACAAAATGAAAAGCACTTTACAGAAAAATTTCAAAACCAACCTGTTCCAAGACCAGAAAATTGGGGTGGTTACCTTTTAAAACCAGATTATTTTGAATTTTGGCAAGGAAGAGAAAATAGGTTGCACGATAGAATATCGTATGAAAAAACTTCAGGTAACTGGGAAATTAATCGTTTAGCCCCATAGAATTAAATTACTGGCTCTGACCAGCAACCATGTTCTTTAATTAAATCTATTAATTCTTCAACAGCATTTTCAGAAACTACATTTCTTTTTACCACCTCTTTTCCTTTGTAAAGGGTAATTTTCCCAACACCGGTGCCCACATATCCAAAATCAGCATCAGCCATTTCACCTGGACCATTTACTATACAGCCCATTATTCCGATTTTTAAACCTTTCAAGTGCCCTGTTCTTTGTCTTATTTTTGCAGTAGTTTCCTGTAAATCGAATAATGTTCTCCCACACGAAGGGCATGATATATATTCCGTTTTTGAAATTCTAACGCGTGCCGCTTGTAAAATTCCGAAAGCAGTTCCGTTTATTTGTCGTTGGTTTAAACCTTGATCGGCGCTACTCAACCAAATTCCATCACCCAATCCATCAATCATTAATCCTCCTAAATCTGCAGCAGCGTTCAATTGAAAAGTGGCTTCATCATTTCCAATAAAATCTCGCTGAATAATAACTGGAGTGGAAATTCCTTTTTCCAATAAATTTACAAAAAGCCTTCTCAATGCAGGCATCACATGCGTGTTAGTTGTAGCTATTACCAATACCCAATTTGTCTTATTCTTTAAGAAATCTGTAATTGAATCTGATAGGACATCTTGATTTATTTGAAGGAAATTTAATTTGAATGAAAATAATTTTTCGCCTGTGTTTAGTTCTTCAACCGAAAATAAAGGATATGAATTAGAAATTTCCGGATTCCAAACTTGAGCATCTTGAATGATTCCTAATGTTCCTGGGATTTCGAATGATAATGATTGTTTTCCTAAGTAAATGTAATCGCAAGCCTGGTCTGTAATATTCCATTTATCAAGTTCTACAGAATAATTATAGCCTACACGGAATAACTTAGATGGTTGATCTACTTCAGTTTTACTAAAATCAGCAACTACTCTTGGAGGATTTGCTCCACCAATATTTGAAGCCTCATGGGTAATTCTTTTGTTATAATCAAAAGGAGTAATTGGGTAACTATTTATTTGAGTGATTGGCTGGAGGTTATTTCTTTTAGAATACCTGTCTACTAATGCTTTTGCAACCGGAATTTCGAATTCTGGCTCTTCTGTTAATGAAACACGCACAGTATCTCCTAAACCATCTTCTAACAAGGTTGCAATACCTACAGCAGATTTTATTCTTCCATCTTCACCTTCTCCTGCCTCAGTAACACCTAAATGAAGCGGGTAATTCATGCCTTCAGAAATCATTCTTTGAACCAATAAACGATACGCTTGTACCATTACTTGCGTGTTAGAAGATTTCATTGATAATACTATTGAATAGTAATTATTTTCTTCGGCAATTTTTAAGAATTCCATTGCAGATTCTACCATGCCCAGCGCGCTATCGCCATAGCGGCTCATAATTCTATCTGAAAGTGAACCGTGGTTGGTGCCAATGCGCATGGCTGTTCCATATTCCTTGCAGATTTTTACTAAAGGAGTAAACCTTTCGCGAATTCTTTCTAATTCAGCTTCGTAGGCTGAATCAGTGTAATCTATGTGTTCAAACTTTTTCTTGTCAGCATAGTTTCCAGGATTTACGCGAACTTTTTCAACAATGCGCGCTGCTAATTCTGCAGCGTTGGGCGTAAAATGGATATCGGCAACTAATGGTGTAGTGTATCCTTTGTCTCTTAATGCTTTTTTTATTTCTAAAAGGTTCTGAGCTTCTTTAATGCTAGGTGCTGTAATTCTAACTAATTCGCAGCCAGCTTCAATCATCCTTATACTTTGTGCAACAGTTCCAGCAGTATCCATCGTATCTGTTGTGGTCATAGATTGCACACGAATAGGATGTTGTCCGCCTAAACCAATATCACCAATTTTTACTTCGCGTGTAGTAAAACGGCTATACTCAGTAAGACTATTACAATATGGGGCGCTGATAATATCAGAAATCATTTTTCAAAATTTCTCCAAAAATACATGAAGAATTGAGTAAGCAAACATAAAACTGCAAGGAAAAGTTTAGTTGAAAAAATATAATTAAATCGATTGGATCGTTTTTGCTTGAAATTTATTCTGATGAAGATTTTACAATACGTTGTATAAAGTTTTTTCCCTCTGGCAATTGTAATTCAAGCAAGTATATACCTGCAGCAAGATTCTCGATGTTCAAGTTTCCTTCATTTTCATTGTAAGCACATTGCATTAAAATACGTCCGCTTAAGTCTCGTATAATGATTTTTTCAGGAATTGCAGCCTTGGCTGAAGCTTTTACACTAAGAGCTGCTCCTGCTGGGTTGGGGAAGAAATACATTTGACCGTTGTCCAAAGGTTTTTTGATATTGTTTGGGTCTAATACATAAATTTCTTTTAACGTGGAATCTCCTATAATTGGCTGTCCTACAAAGGAAGGCCAGATTACAACAGTATTTCCTCCTTGTCTAAAAAAGTTTGGACTTACAGGAATGATGAGATTGAAAGTTCTTGGTTGTTCAGCTGCAAAAAATTGGTTCACATTAAAACCTCCCAATGGAGCGGCAATAGAATCGTTACTTTCGTTCAAGAACCAAATTTGCAGATTACCTAATTGAGCATCAGCACTTAAATTATGAATGGTAAAACTAGCTTCAAAATTACTGTTTATAAGCACAGTATCTGGCAGTTCATTTATTTCTATACCAAGGGTTTGGCTGTGTAATTTTTCAGAATTAACTAGCGTACTTAACAAGAAAAATACAATTATTCCAGTTGTCACATTTAAGTTTACTTGGATGGTTTTCAAATGAGAAAAGAAATTGTTTTTCATGTGTGATGTATTTCTGATAACAAAAATAACGATTTTAATTTCTAAAAAATGTGTAATATCGTACTTTCTTACTTATCCAAAATGAGTTAACCTATGGATGTATTGAATCAAATAGTAGCTGTTCTTAATAAAGAAGAGGTTAGGTTCTTTAAATTATTTGCACATCGCCAACAATCTAGCGAAGAAAGAAAAGACATTTTGTTATTCGATTTGATGAGGAAAAGTAATTTGGAAACAGATGATGATAAATTACATAGAAAACTATATGGAGATAGCGATAAGAATTCCTTTTATCGCTTAAAAAACAGATTAATCGAAGACATAAATAAGTCACTTTCAATTCAACATTATAACGATAATGAATTATTATTCATCTATCATTTAATGTCGCTAGTTAGAATTTACATTGGTAAAAACGAATTTTACCTGGCTTTCCATTTTTTGAAAAAAGCAGAACAGTGGGCACTGAAAATTGAGAACCATGAATTGTTAGATAATATATATGGAGAATTTATTCAACTTTCACATCAGCTATTAATCATTAATCCTGAGAAATACATTGCTTTAAGGACTGAGAACTCAATTAAAGTAAATCAGCTTAGACAAATGGATGATTTGTTAGCTGTGGTTTCTTACCGACTAAAAGTTTCTCAGAATTTCGGAGAAAAACAAAGCAACCTGCTAGAATTGTTAGAAAACGCCACCCAGCAATTTGTTAATGAGCCTTCAGTTGTTAAAACTGCCAGATTTAGATTTAAATTATACAGCCTAGTTAGTCAATTATTACTGCAAAAGAAAGATTTTATTAACTTGGAAATTTATTTATTAAAGAGTTGGGAAACATTTAATAAAGAACACTTATTTAATAAAAATAATCATGATAGTAAATTGCAAATGCTCACATATATTGTAAATACTTTATTTAAAAATAAAAAAATTAAAGATTCATTAGCTTATGCAGAGCAATTGAATATTGCAATGAAAGAATATAATAATTTGTTTTACGATAGGTATGAAATCTTTTATTACAATGCCTTGGTGAATAATTATAGCACTAATGATGTAAAGAAAGCTATAGAATTATTAAAAGAAATGCAACAGAATATAAATGTAAATAAAGTTCCATTTTATGAATTATTTATTTATTTAAATTTAGCTACAAGTTATTTTGATTTAGGGCAATTTAATCAATCAATTAAGAACTTAAATAAATTATATCTAATTGATGCATTTAAAAAAGCAGATGATACTTTGAAATTTAAAATATCTATAGCAGAATTAATTATTCGGTATGAGTTAAAGGATGGTGATTTATGGAAGTATAGATATGATCAAATAGTAAAAGATTATTCAGTAGCTTTATCAAAAGAGATAAATGAAAAGGAAAAAGATTTTATTTTAATCTTAAAAAAGGCAAGTATTGCTGTAAGTGGAATTAAAGACAAGGAATTGAAAGAGGAGATTCAACTGTACATCAATAAATATAAAGATGCGGAACATGAAGATGAAATAATAGATTATATTATTTGGTTAAAAGAAAATACGAATGTTAAATAAAAATATTTACCTCGATTTTAATGCCACAACTCCTGTCCATGATTTGGTATTGGAAAAAATGATTCCCTTTTTTTCTTCTAATTATGGAAATGCATCGAGTATCCATTATGCAGGTTGGCAAGCTTCGGAAGCAATAAAAATTGCAAGAGAAAACCTGGCAATTGCAATTGAAGCAGAACCAGCTGAAATTTATTTTACTTCGGGAGCAACAGAAAGCATAAACTTAGCAATTAGAGGTGTTACAGAAGCATATTCTTCAAAGGGAAAACACATAGTTTCATTTACTACTGAGCACCGAGCAGTTTTAGATACACTATCAGCTCTCCAGTTAAAAGGAACAGAAGTTACGCTTCTAGAAGTTGATGGAAATGGGTTGCCAGATTTGAAGCAATTGGAAGAAGCCATCAGAAATGACACTGTGCTAGTTGTTGGTATGTTTGCCAATAACGAAACTGGGGTAATTTTTCCAATTCAACAAATGGTTGAAATCGCGCATCAAAAAGGAACCTTGTTTTTTTGTGATGCTACTCAGGCTTTTGGGAAAATTCCAGTTTCAGCAAGAGATTTGAACGTGGATATTTTAGCTATTTCTGCACATAAAGTTTATGGACCTAAAGGTGTAGGAGCAATTTATTTGAAAAGGAAAAATCCCAGAGTTTCTATAATACCGCAACTTACAGGAGGTGGTCATGAAAAGGGAAAACGTTCTGGGACGCTCAACGTTCCTGGAATAGTTGGTTTAGGTGAATGTGCAATCTTATCTCCAACATTTATAGAAATATACCAAAATCATTTACTTACATTGAGAAATTATTTTGAAACTGAAATATTGAAGTTCAAGAACATCATTATCAATGCTGAGATTGCCAATAGATTACCTAACACAACTAATTTTGTTGTAAAAAATAAAAAAGCGGATTTATTGTTGGCCTCAATTCCTCAATTGGCTTGTTCTACGGGTTCAGCTTGTAGCGCTGCTCTGCCGGAGCCATCTCATGTTTTGAAAGCTATGGGAATAAAAGATGAAGATGCTTTTGCTGCAATACGCATTAGTCTAGGCACTACAACTACAAAGGAAGACATCGATTTAGCTTTGGAGTTATTCAAAAGCAAACTATAAAATCTCATCAAATTAAAATACTTGTACATACAAATAATGTTTGTACATTTGTATATAATTTAAAACAATGAAGACTATACATACATCTCGAACAGTAAATGCAATGATTTATGCTGAAGAATTTCCAATTGGGAAAATCAAAGTAAGACAAGCGTTTCCTTCTCCTTTAGTTGAATTTTTAGATCCATTTATTTTGTTACATCATGCAGCTATAGCTGTTCCTGAGGGAATTAATCAACTGCATGAAGGAGTGGGGCCACATCCGCATCGTGGATTTTCACCCGTTACTTTTATTTTTAAAGGTGGTGTTCATCACCGCGATAGTAGAGGAAACAACAGTGTTATTGAAGCTGGTGGCGTACAATGGATGAATGCTGGTATGGGCATAATTCATAGTGAAAGGCCTCCTGCAAATATTCAGGAACTGGGCGGGAAACAAGAAATAATTCAAATGTGGGTAAATACTCCTGCAGCATTTAAAAAAGAACAGCCAGCCTATTTTCCAAGAACAAAAGCAGAAATTCCGTTTGTTTTAAAAGATGAAGGAAAGGCACGTATAAATGTGGTTGCTGGCAGTTTTGAAGATGCGAAAAGTAGCATTCCTACTATGTCGGCAATTAACGCATATACGCTAGAATTGTCTGTTGGTGCAGATTTTAGTATTGCAATTCCAAACGACCATAATGCATTTATTTATTTGCTGGAAGGCGAAATAAATATTTCTGGTTACGGTAAAATGGAAGCTTTACACGCAGCTACTTTGAATAAAGATGGAGACGGGATACATATCACAGCTAGAACTAAAGTCAATGCATTGCTAATGAGTGGGACACCTTTAAATGAGCCAATTGCAGCCCAGGGGCCTTTTGTAATGAATACAGAAATAGAAATTATGGAAGCTATGAGAGATTACAGAATGGGCAAAATGGGCATTTTAATAGAAGATTAATACTGCGTTTGAGTAAGCTCAAAAAACTAATTATTCATTATTCATTTTTAACTATTCATTATTCATTATCCAATTATATTTGCAGCCTTAAAATTAACTAATGAAAAACGTAAATTTAGTATTGAATGTAGTTTTAACAATGGCAGTAGTTGTACTTTTTGCCTTGTATTTTAAAGATAAAAAGTCAGGAGATTCAGGTGTTCCTTCTGCCGCAGTTGCAGCTGCCAATACCAATTTGCGTATTGCTTTTTTTAATTCAGATAGTTTGATGGCGCAATACGAATATTTTAAAGTTGAACGCAGCAAGTTAGAAGAACAAACCAAAAATGCAGAACAAGAGTTAATTGGAAAACAAAAAGCTTTTGAAAAAGAAGCAACTGATTTTCAGCAAAGAGCACAATTTTTAACCATTACTGACAAAGAGGCTAAACAAGAAAAATTGTACATGCAGCAGCAGCAATTGGCACAATTAGAACAACAATTAACCAATAGACTTAGCCAACAAGAATCTGAGGTAAACAAGCAGATATTTGATACCATAGAAACATTTTTGAAAGATTACGCAAAGAAAAACGGTTTTACTTATGTGCTTTCTTATGCGCGTGGCGGTGGAATTTGGTATGCAGAATCTAAACTAGATATTACCGCTGACATGCTCAAAATTTTAAATGAGCAGTATGCCAATAAAAAAACCGAATGATATTTTCATTCGGTTTAGCTATGGTGCCCAGAACAAGACTCGAACTTGCACAACTTGCGTCACTACCACCTCAAGGTAGCGTGTATACCAATTTCACCACCTGGGCTCTTTTGGGGCAAAAATAGGAAAAAATAGAATTCAACATGCCAAGTATCGTTTTCTTATGTGGAATGCCTAGCTGTGGAAAAACAACTATTGCAAAAAAAGTATCGAAACAGCTTCAATGGAAGTGTTTAGACTTAGACATTTTTATTTCTGAGATTACATACAAGACTCCAGGCCAGTGGATAAAGGAGCAAGGGGAAGAAGCTTTCAGGAAGATTGAATCTGACACTTTGCAGCAGTTGGTTTTTAATGAAAATACGATTGTTTCCGTTGGTGGAGGAACACCTTGTTTTTACAATAACTTAGATTGGATGCAACAACATGGAACTTGCATTTACATAGATTTATCTGTTAAAGCTTTGTTGAACCGTGTTGCTGCAAAAGGCGTTGAAACCAGACCATTGCTGGGTAATGAGCAAGAAGCCTTACAAAAACTCACCGATTTATTTGAAATAAGAAGGCCTTTTTATGAGCAAATTAATTGGAAAGAATCAGGGTTAAATTTAGATGTGAAGTTGCTGGCCGAAAAAATTAGAGCATCATTTTATTAATCTAACAGTGTAGAAATACCATATAAAGGTAGATTGGTCATCCAAGTTTCTTTTCTATATGGACTCATAGAAGTTCTTACAACAGTTTTAGGTTCATATTTTTCGAAGTATACCTTTAAACTTTTCGATTTTAAGTTTTCTTCCGATTTTACTTCTACAGGAACTATTTCGTTTTGATGTTGTAATAAAAAATCTACTTCAGCAGTTGCATTTTCGGCTGTCCAATAAAATAATTCTTTTTGTGCAATCAACTGTTGACAAACATATTGCTCTGTTGAAGCTCCTTTGAATTCAGTAAGAATGGTGTTTTTTTCAAGAAGAATTTTAGCATCTATTTTTCCCACGGCATTCAATAAGCCTATGTCGAGGAAATATAATTTAAAGGAATCAAATTCGGCATATGCACTTAAGGGAATTGTTGGTTTTTTAACATTGGTAACTTTTAAAACTAATCCTGCATCTTGTAACCAATTGATGGCATTTTCAAAATCTTTTGCTCTTGCGCCATGTTTGATTTGGCCGTAAATAAACTTTCTGTTTTCTTTTGCCAATTGACTAATAATTGACTTCCAAACCAATTTTATCTTGGGAACGACTTCGTTCGGGGCATATTTTGCAAAATCATTCTCATATCCAATTAATAATTTTTCTTGCAGGCTTCTAACTTGCTGCAGGTTTTTTGTTTCAATATATTTGGAAACAACTTCGGGCATTCCACCTATAAAATAATATAGCCTTAGTTGTTCTACTAATTTATCGTGAAAGGAATGAACTACTTCCCAGTTTTTATTTTTTAGTTGTTCTGCAATTTTTTGTTCGTTGTTGTTTTCAAGAAATTCCAAGAAACTCAAGGGGTATAGTTTTAGGAAGTCTACTTTTCCAACGGGGAATGAATTGTTTTTTTGAATAGATACGCCCAATAATGAACCAGCTGCTACGATGTAATATTCTGGATTTTGTTCGAAAAAGTATTTAAGCGCTGTAAGTCCTTTTTCAGCTTCTTGAATTTCATCAAAAATGAGCAAGGTATCTTTTGCATTAATTGTTTGATTCGTTTCAATTTCTATAACTGAGATAATTCTTTGGATATTGAAATCTGCTGCAAATAAGTTTTTTAATCTTTCGCTGCTTTCAAAATTTAAATACACGGTTTGTTTAAATGCTATCCTCCCAAATTCCTTCAATATCCAAGTTTTACCTACTTGTCGAGCACCTTGCAAAATAAGTGGTTTTCGGTTTTTAGTGTTTTTCCAATGGATTAATTGGTCTACAAGAATTCTTTTCATGGAGCTGACTTTCTTATTTCAGATTGCAAATGTACATAAATTCAAACGAATAAATGTTGTATATAACATAAATTCAAACGAATAAATGTTGTATTTATCATAAATTCAAATGAATAAATGGTTGTCTTGACATAAATTTGAATGAATAAATGTTGATATTTTCATTTGATAGGACGAATAAAATGCTGTTTTTGTGGGAATAATGCTATTTTTAGACGCAAGCCAGCGCGAGGGACTGAGCCAAGTACCTTGTACAGGCGAAGGCCCGACTTTGCCGCTTTCGAAATCTTAATCCACAAAGAAAAACTTAAACAAGGCAAAGGCGCGCCTTAAAATTTAACTTAATATTACACTTACAATTGTATCTTGAACTGTAACTGTAACATGTTCTTTAAGCGTTGTGCTGAGCGAAAGTCCTACGTAATCGGCACGCACAGGGAAAAGATTATGCAGCCGGTCAACTAATACGCAGGTTTGAATAGCATAAACGGGGAACTTTAAAAAATGCTGTACTGCATAAATCATGGTGCGACCAGAATTTTGAACATCATCAACCAGGATTACGGTACTATTCAGCAACTTGTCATCAGCTATAGCGCAAACAACTGGTTCAACTATTGGATTAGGTTTATTGACTTTGATAGGAAATATTTCTACTTCGCTTCCATTTTGATGAAGTATTTTAGCAATAATATGCGCTAACTGTAAACCACTTTCAGCAATACCAACCAATATAATTTTTTTGTGACCAAAGGTTTTCTCTTTGATTTCGAGTGCAATACGTTGCAACTTTTGGTTTACTTGTGACGGAGAGAGTAGGAGCGTGCTCATAATTTGATAATGCCGAAAGTACAAACTCTTTGGAAACTACGTTTACCTTTGCAAAAACCTTTGAAATTTTGTTTTTCAAAAAGCTAATTTTTTTATTTCTGTTAAATGCAATTTCTTTTGTTGTAGATGCACAAGATCAAGTGTTTTTGCGGAGTGATGAAGGAATGCTCGATTGCTACATTATTAATATTAATGATTCAGTTATTGTTTTTAGAACATTAGACCCAAGCGATACTACTGAGTATGAAATACCCATTCGCGATACTTATGGTTATGTTTTAGAAGATGCTAATAAACACAAACAATTAGTATCGAAAGAGCAAGAATATTATATTAAAAGCTGGAATGAGAATAAAGGAAGGCAAGTTATTTTGAAGGAAGAAAAAGGAATTTACTTTAGAATGAAATCAGACACTTCTTTGTTTCCTCGGCGTGGTAAAATAGTGCAAATAACGCCTGATACGCTGTGGATAGAACAAAATAGAAAGGGAAAACTAGAAAGGCATCCATACTTGTTGGCCAATATTGAAATGCTGGGTTATACTACCATTTGGACTGAATTGGCAACATTAATAGTGATTCCAACTTCTACTGTAAAAGAAGGAAGTTTACAGTTTTACCGTAAAATGCACTTAAACAAAGGCTGGCAATGGAAAATGGAGGTGGTGAATGATACGATTGATGAAAAGAAGATAAAGAGGAGATTTAGGCCAGGGAAATCTTTTAAACTTCCAAAGTCAGTAAAAAGGAAAACACGAAATAAAGGTTAATTGGCTTTTTCTTGTTTTGTAAATATTTTCCCTGGATTCAAAATGCCATTTGGGTCGAAAGCAAGTTTAATTCCCCGCATTAAATTGAGTTGCACTTCCGAGAAAGCAATGTCCATGTAAGGTTGTTGCACCAAGCCAATACCGTGTTCGCCGCTTATTGTTCCTCCTAAACTCACTACTAATTGGAAAATTTCGCGTATTCCTTTGCTCACATCTCGCTTCCAAACTTCTTCAGATAATTCTCCTTTTATAATGTTTACGTGCAGATTGCCATCGCCGGCATGTCCATAACAAACCGATTTAAAACCATATTTAGTACCAATTTCCTTTACACCTGCCAACAGTTGAGGTAAAGAAGCCCGAGGTACAACGGTATCTTCTTCTTTGTAAACAGAATTAGATTTTACAGCTTCTGCAACACTTCTTCGCAAGCGCCACAAATCGGTTTTTTGTGCATCTGAATCTGCAAAAAGCACTTCTCCACATTCAAAAGTTTCTACAACAGCAAGCACTTTTTCTAGTTCTTGCATGATGTACTCTTCATCGTTTCCATCAACTTCTACCAATAAATGTGCTTTGTCATTTTCACCAATTTGAATGTTAATGTCGGTTCTGAATTTCAATGTCCAATCAATTGCATCGCGTTCCATAAATTCTAAAGCCGATGGAATAATTCCGGCTCTAAATATTGCAGACACCGCCTCGCAAGCTTTTTGGGCAGATGAAAATGGAATTAAAATCACCTTGTTTAATCTAGGGTAGGGCAGCAATTTGAAAACTACTTTTGTTATAATTCCCAATGTTCCTTCACTGCCCACCATTAATTGTGTAATGTTATAACCAGTGGAGTTTTTAAGCACTTTAGCTCCAGTTTGGATAATGTCTCCAGAAGGCAATACCATCTCTAAGTCGAGCACATAATCTCGTGTTACCCCATATTTTACAGCACGAGGACCACCTGAGCAATGCGCCAAATTTCCTCCAATAAAACAGGTTCCACGAGAAGAAGGATCGGGAGGATAAAAAAGCCCTTCGGCAATTACTGCTTCTTGGAAAACTTGAGTTATTACGCCAGGTTCAGCTGTTGCTTGTAGGTTTTGCTTGTCGATTTCTAAAATTTTATTGAACCTATCCATTGCTATTACCAAACCGCCATAAACTGGCAAGGCACCACCACTTAGTCCTGTTCCTCCGCCTCGTGTGGTAACGGGAATAAGGTTTTGGTTGCAATATTTTAATAAATAGCTAATTTGTTGGGCAGTACCGGGGCGAATTATTACTTCGGGGAAGTACTTTAAATCTTCGGTTTCATCGTGAGCATAAGTATTGATACTTTCTTCGTCTTGTAGAACATACTTTTCTTCTACAATTGTTTTAAAGTAAGCTATTGCTTCTGCGGAAATACGTTGAAATGAATTCATTGGGCAAAATTATACTTTTAAAAATCCGATTGAAGTTAAATCTTTAAGGAAATGAGATAAATCTAATGCGGGTTTATTTTATTCTATTCATCTTCTTTGGATGTTGCCTGGTATCAAAAACATCTGAGATTTTAATTAATTTTGTTGATTTATCTAAAGAATAAATGATTTTGTAATTATTGCAAATTAAATATCTGTATTCATTTTTTCTACCCTTTAACAACATTTCAATTTGACCGATTTCTAAATTTTTTACCAATTTATTCGGCTCATCAATTATTTCATTGATTATCTTCCTTGCAATTTTTAGGGTTGAATGTTTTAAATAATAATCAAAAATAGAATCTAATTGGTTTTCAGATTGATTAGACCAAATTACTTGATAAGACATTATCTATATTTTTCTAATAGCTTTTCGCTAGAAATAAATTTACCTGAAGCAAAATCTTGTTCAGCTTTATCTATTCTGGCGTTTAATTCTTTTTTAGTCAAAGGTTTTAAAACACTCACTTTTTTAGATGAATTCTTCTTAAGTAAATGCTCTAACTGAAAAATTAGCTCTTCACTTTCTAATTTTAGAAACTCTTGAATAAACTCTATCTTTCTTGTTTGCAAATCCATCTTAGAAAATTTAATTCCAAATTTACAAAATAAATCTTTCCCGTTGTGTAAAAAAATATTCATAAGAATCTAATATTCTAAATTTCTTTGAATGGAGCGAAAGTATTTTATAATTTTCATTTCAATAAATCATTCAATTTCCTTGATCTAATTCAGTAGAATAATCGTGTTTTCTTTAAATCATGAACAGAATATTTATTAAAGCTTTAAATCTCATTTTTTAACAAATAACTTTAAACAAAAAGAATCCTATTACTTTAGCCCCTCAAAATTTACCTATGAAAACCATTTTCACTTTCATTTCATTTATTCTATTTATTCAAAGCTCATATTCTCAAGGAACTAAAGAGCTTACCTTGAAAGAAATATGGGCCAGCCCAACATTCAGACCTGAATATATTTTTGGAATTGCCTCAATGAAAGATGGCATCCACTACAGCACTTTGAGCACAGATGAAGGAGGTTTGAAAATTGAGAAACATGGTTATGCTACATCTCAAAAAGTAGCCGATATTTTAGTTGCAAGTGAGGTTAAATTACCAAATGGAGCTGTTTTAGAATTTGATGATTATGTTTTCAATGAAGATGAATCTATGATTTTAGTTGCAACAGAATCAGAGCCAATTTACAGGTATTCAACAAGAAGCAGATATGTAGTTGTAGATTTAAAATCAAAAACAGCGACTTATTTAAGTGCTGGGAAACAACAGTATGCTGGATTTTCACCAAATGGAAAACATGTTGCATTCGTGAAAGAGAATAATTTGTATATCAAAGATTTAAACACTGAAAAGGAAACACAAGTAACAACTGATGGACTAAGTAATAATATTATAAATGGAGCCAGCGATTGGGTCTACGAAGAGGAATTTGCATTGAAAGAAGCCTTCTTTTGGTCGCCAGATAATTCAAAAGTTGCTTTTTTGCGTTTTGATGAAAGCAAAGTAAAAGAGTTCAGTATGAACACTTACGGAGAATTGTATCCTGGGGTTTATAAGTTTAAATATCCTAAAGCTGGCGAAGATAATTCTTCCGTATCCTTAAAAGTATATGATTTGCCTACTAATAAAACTATTACGATGGAAGTAGGTAATGATATGAATCAGTATTTACCACGCGTTAAATGGACATTTTCTGGCGCTGAACTTTCTGTGGTAAGAATGAACAGGCACCAAAACCACTTAGAACTTCTTTTGTGCAATCCAATAAATGGGGAAGTGAAAACATTACTAGAGGAGAAGTGCGAAACTTACATTGATATAAACGATAACCTTACTTTTTTAAAAGATGGAAAACGATTTATTTGGTCAAGTGAATTAGGTGGCTTCAATCACTTGTATTTATATGGAATGGACGGAAAAAAAATTAATGCCATCTCTAGTGGGAACATGGATGTTACTGAATTTTATGGTGTAGATGAAAAAAAAGGATTGGTTTATTTTCAAAGTGCTGCACCAACACCTATGGATAGAAGCATTTATGTGAGCGATTTGAAAGGAAAAGGACAAAAGGTTTTGGTCAAAGGAACAGGACATTATGAACCTGAGTTCAGCAAAACATTCGATTATTTTGTATTAACCAAAAGCTCAGCAAATACTCCAGTAAGCTTTGAAATGTTTGGAGGAGATGGTAAACTTATAAGAACGCTTGAATCAAATGAAAAACTCAAAACTACTTTAAGTGCATACGCAACTGCCCCTAAAGAATTTTTCAATTTTACCACCAGTACTCAAAACGTATTAAATGGTTGGATGATTAAACCGCCAAATTTTGACACTAAAAAAAAGTATCCTGTTTTTATGACAGTTTATGGCGGACCAGGGCATAACACTGTTGAAAATCAATGGGAAGGTGCAAATTATCTTTGGTACCAAATGTTGGCTCAAAAAGGGTACATGGTTGTTTCTGTTGATAATAGAGGTACTCAATTTAGAGGAGAAGCTTTTAAAAAATCTACATACAAACAACTCGGTAAATTAGAAACCGAAGACCAAATGGAAGCCGCAAAATATTTGGCAGGTTTACCTTATGTTGATGGAAGTAGAATAGGCATTCAAGGATGGAGTTATGGTGGATATATGTCGAGTTTATGTATTACGAAAGGAGCTGACTTATTTAAAATGGCAATTGCCGTTGCTCCAGTTACAAATTGGAGATATTATGACAATATTTATACGGAGCGATTCATGCAAACGCCTAAAGAAAATGCTTCAGGTTATGACGATAACTCTCCTATAAATCACGTAGCAAGATTAAAAGGTAAATATTTGTTAATTCATGGTACAGCCGATGACAATGTTCATTTTCAGAATTCAGCAGAGATGGTTACAGCTTTGGTTAAAGCAAATAAGCAGTTCGATGTTTTTTATTATCCTGATAAAAACCATGGAATTTATGGCGGTAATACAAGGTTGCATTTATATACATTGATGACAGATTATATTCTTAAAAATCTGTAAATCAACGATGTGATTTTTTGTCTAATTGTGTTAATTGTTTTTTAAGAAATTTGATTAGCTTTGTGGATTGTAAAAAATCCATCATGAAAATACTACTTTCATTTTTCTGTTTTTGCATTGCTATTCAGTTAAATGCTCAACAAAATAACCAATCAGAAATTGATTCTCGGATTAAACTTCATTATTCTGATGCGGAAATAGCCGCTATGGATGCAGTAAAATTGGCTCAAGTTAAATTTATTTACACCCTATCTTACCGAATTAATCAAGACAAGCCATGCCCCGAATGCCCTGCAATTGACCATAATAAAATAGATGTTTCAACTATGAAAAGAAACGCAAAAACTGTTGCAAGGCATTATCAAACTGTTCCTGGACATCCAATAGATTTGATGTCTTATGAGCAATTAGATGCAGAGCTGCTTAGAATTTCTCAAGAATTATCGACTAACAACAATCAACATTAATGATAATGAAGAATTTAAGAATCATTTTCACTGCTGTTGCTTTCATTATAATTGCAGCAAGCTCTTTTGCTCAAACTTATACCTTAGGTCAAGGTGGAGCTACCATTACAACTTGTTCAGGAAACATTTTAGACCCGGGAGGCGCTGGTGATTATGCTAATAATGTTGATGTTACCCAAACATTTTGTTCAGGAACTACCGATTGTATTCAACTGTCTGTTACTAGTTTTCAAACAGAAGCAAATTGGGATTTTTTGCGCATTTATGATGGTATTGATAATACTGCTGAGCCTTTATTCGACTTTGCTGGTGTTGGCCCTCCAACAGTAACTGTTACGGGCACTACTGCTTCTGGGGGATGCTTAACTATAAATTTTGATTCAGATGGTAGCACTGTAAATTCGGGTTTCGATTTGAGTATCCAATGTGTAGCATGCCCTGTTGCTCCTACAGTTTACGTTTTAGGTCAGGGAGGCCCTACAATTAATACATGTAATGGAATTTTAAGAGATCCAGGTGGGGCAGCTAATTATGCTGACAATTTAAATGTTACTCAAACTTTCTGCTCCGATAATGGACAATGTGTTCGCTTTAGCTTTGAAGAATTCGAAACACAAAATAACTTAGATTTAGTTAGATTTTATGACGGCGCGACTACAGCTGCACAATTAATTGATGAAGTTTCTGGATTTAACCTCCCAGATCCCATTACAAGCTCTACAGCTTCAGGAGGTTGCATGACTGTTCAATTTATTTCCACAGGCGTTACAAATTTCGATGGCTTTAAGGCCAATGTTTCATGTGTTCCTTGTCCTCCTCCTCCTCAAGCAATAATATTAGGTCAGGGAGGTGCTACTATTCAAGCTTGTAATGGAATTCTTCAAGATCCTGGAGGATTTGGAACTTATGCAAACAATGAAAATGTTACCCAAACTATTTGTTCTGGAAACGCTCAATGTATTCAATTAACTTTCAATGAGTTTGAAACAGAAACAACTTTAGATAGGCTAACAATTTATGATGGAGCAAGCACTAGTGCCGAATTGTTAGGTATTTTTTCGGGATTTAATGTTCCAGTTCCAGTTAGTAGCTCAACAGCTTCTGGAGGGTGTATGACGTTAGTTTTTACTTCTGACGGTGCTACTACTAACTCAGGATTTGAAGCAACAATTTCATGTGTTACTTGTCAACAACCTCTTGTAGAACCTACAGGATTTTGCCAAGATGCTTTACCTTTTTGTACAGATGCACAAGGAGGAATAACTTTTCAAGCATCAACTGACGCAGAAGACGCGTTTCCTGATCAAATATGCTGCTTATTCACATCTCCGAATCCTGCTTGGTATTATTTGAGAATTCAAGACGCAGGACCTTTAGATTTGTTAATTTCTTCGTCTTTTGATGTTGATTTTGCTTGTTGGGGTCCATTTACTGAAGCTGAATGGCAAGCTGGTGTATGTGACGATGTTTTAGATCCAAATCAACTTTGTAATGGAGCTGGACTTATGATCGATTGCAGCTATTCTGGTGCAGCTATTGAAAATTGTAGTATACCGAATGGTCAAGTTGGAGAATATTATATGTTGTTATTGACTAATTTCTCTGGAAATGAAACCAATATCAACTTTGCTCAAAATGGAGGAACAGGTTCTACAGACTGTAGTATATTTTGTGAGGTAATTGCACTAGCTTTACCAACAGTTTGTGATCCTGTAACTAATACATACACTTTATCTGGAACAATAGAGCTTACTAATCCACCTTCAACTGGAACACTCACGCTAGCTAACACTTCTGGTGGTTTTACAATTTTTAATGCCCCTTTTGCTAATTCAATTCCTTACAGTTACATCAATTTATCTTCAAATGGTAATCCTGAAAATTTAAGTGTTGTTTTTTCAGATGATAACACTTGTGCTGCGATTAGCAATTATATAGCTCCTGTCTCTTGTTCAACATGTCCTGTTACTGCAGGTGTTTCTGGACCTGCTTGTATTGGCCAAAATGTAACTTTAACAGCGACTGATGTTGCTGGTGCGACTTATTCCTGGACTGGTCCAAATGGATATACTTCAACAAGCCAAAATCCAGTATTAAACAATGTTACTTTAGCAGATGCTGGAGTTTACACAGTTACTGCATCTAATTCTGTTAATGGTTGTTCAAGTTTGGCGTCTGCAAACGTTTTTGTATTTGACACTCCACTTACTCCTGTTGTGAGCAATAGTGGTCCAGTGTGTGAAGGTACTCCCTTAAATTTAACTTGTCCTGCCGTTCCCGGTGCTACATATAGCTGGACAGGCCCAAATGGTTTTGTTTCATCTCTTCAAAACCCAACTATTGCGGCAGCTTCTGCAGCAGCTGGAGGAACTTATAATTGCACCTTAACCGTAAATTCTTGCCCAAGTTTAGATGGATCTACAACAGCAGTAATTAACCCATATCCAGCAAGTCCGGTTCCAGTGAGTAATGCACCATTTTGTGCAGGTGGTGATTTAACAATTTCTATTGATAATGTTCCAACTGCAACTTATGAGTGGACAGGCCCATTGGGTTATACTTCAACCAATGAGGATATTACAATTTCTGCTGCAACTGTTGCTAATTCAGGAAATTATTCTGTGCGTTTACTTTTAAATGGTTGCTTTAGTTTACCAGCTAATATTGCTGTTGTTATTTATCCGATACCAACAGCGCCAGTTATTACTTCAAATACTCCAGTTTGTGAAAATGATACCTTAAATTTATTTGGTCCAGCACCAACTGCAATTATTGGAACGACTTATAGCTGGACTGGGCCCAATACATTCGCTTCTACCACCCAATCACCAAGTATAACATCAGCGCAACTTTTAAACGATGGAGCTTACTCATTAACTGTAACTGAGAATAATTGTACATCGACTCCTTCAACACTCACAATGGTAATAATTCCAACACCACAACCAGACGCTGGATTAGATGTAACAACGTGTTCTAATCAGGCAATTAGTATTGGTTCTGCGCCAATTGCAGGTTTAAATTACTCATGGACACCGATAATGGGTTTAGATTTCGCAAGTATTTCAAATCCGCAAGTACTTATTTCCAATTTATCTAATGTAAATATTGATAACACTTACATCTTAAACCAATCAATTACAGTTTCAAATGTTACTTGTTCTGCTAAAGATACGGTTGTGGTAACTGTTAAACCTCAGCCAATTGCTTCTTTTATTGCTCCTAACCCACAATGTTTCAAAGGAAATACTTTCAATTTTGAAGCAGATGGAACTTATGGAGCAAATGCAACATTTAAATGGAGATTTGGTGCTTGGGCTAATCCCGATACGTCTATTTTGGAAAATCAATCTGGTGTTAATTTTAATTCTACAGGATTGCAAATGGTTTCACTTACAATTACAGAAAATGGTTGTGTCAGCAATACTTATACTGCTCCTGTGAACGTTTATAAAATGCCAGTTGCAAACTTTGCTGCGGACAATTTTGTAGGTTGTGATCCAAAGATTATCAATTTTACAAATCTTACAGAATCCGATGATCCTGTTAAATCTCGTGTTTGGGATTTTGGAAATGGAAAAACATCTAATCTTCAAAATCCAAGTGTTTTGTATAATGACCCTGGCGTTTTTGATGTATCACTAACAGTTAACACAGAAAGAGGTTGTCAAGATATCTACTTAATACCAGAGATGATCTTAATCAATCCAACACCAACTGCTGATTTTCAGATAGATCCACCTTTAGTGAATATTGTAAAGCCAATAACTAACTTTAATGACCTTTCTTCTGGAGGAGATGAGGTGAGTTATATTATAATTGGGTATGATACGATTTTTCAGACTAATCCTAGAGTAACACTTCCTGATAGTGGTGTTTATGATGTTAGACAAGTGGTTACAACAGCTTTGGGTTGTAGAGATTCTGTTGTAAAACAAGTGGTCGTAGAGTTTGGTTATAAATTATATTTACCAACAGCATTTACTCCTAATAATGATGGTTATAATGATAGGTTTCAAGTATATGGTGAAGATGTATCAGAAATCTCAATATTAATTTATAATAGGTGGGGACAACTAATGTACACATCTTATGATATGGAGAACGGTTGGGATGGGAAAGTAAGGTTAAGAGAAGAACCTGCCCCTGGAGGGGTTTATGTATATAAAATTAAGGCTATACACAAAGATGGTTTGAATACAAATTATGAAGGCATTGTAACCTTATTGCGATAATAAAACAATAATGAGAATTAAAGCCCCGTAAACTTCATTGGTTTACGGGGTTTTTTATATCAATATATTCCCATTCATTATTAGAGGAATTTTAATTCCCATAAGAGTGAGGATAGTTGGAGCTAAGTCTGCGAGCTTTCCATCTTTAATATGGTTATAAGTCTCATCTACTAGAATGCAAGGAACAGGATTGGTTGTATGTGCAGTATTAGGACTACCATCCTCATTAATAGCAAAATCAGCATTCCCATGATCTGCAATAATTATCACAGAGTAACTCTTCTTATTAAGTGCAATTAAAACATCTCCTAAGCAGGTATCTACCGTTTCTACAGCTTTAACAATTGCTGAAAAAACTCCTGTATGGCCCACCATATCTGCATTAGCATAATTTAAACATATAAAATCGGGGGAGTTGTTTTCAATATCATTTATAACAGCTTCAGTAATTCCAACTGCGCTCATTTCAGGCTGCAAATCGTAAGTAGCAACTTTTGGTGAAGGAATCATAATGCGCCTCTCGCCTTCAAATAGATGCTCATTTCCTCCTGAGAAAAAGAAAGTAACATGAGGATACTTTTCTGTTTCTGCAATTCTGAGTTGTGTTTTACCTGATTTGGATATAATCTCTCCTAAAGTATCTTTTAGGTCATCTTTTTGAAAAATTACTTTGATATGCTTATAAGTCTCATCATAAGTGGTCATTGTTACATAATGAAGAGGAACTTTGTGCATTCCATGTTCTTTCATGTCCACTTGCGTTAGAACTTCTGTTATTTCTCTGCATCTGTCTGTTCTGTAGTTGAAGCTTATAACAGCATCACCCTCTTTTAATTTTCCTTTTTCCTCAAGAGAAACAGGTTGGATAAATTCATCAGTTTCACCAATTGCATACCTATTTTGAATGGTAGAAATTATGTTATCTGACTTTTCGCCGGTTCCATAAACCAATAAATCATAAGCTACTTTTACTCTTTCCCAACGTTTGTCGCGGTCCATAGCATAATATCTTCCTACAACACTAGCTAGTTTACCATTAGTCTTACTTAAATGCTCCTGAAGCAATTTTATAAAACCTATTCCGCTCTTAGGGTCAGTATCTCTTCCATCGGTGAAAGCATGTATATAAAATTCTTCAATTCCATTTTCATGGGCTAGTTCAATTAACCTGAATAAATGTTGTTCTGAAGAATGAATGCAGCCGTCTGAAAGCAAGCCCATTAAATGAAGAGCTTTTCTGTTCTTTTTGCAATATTCAAATGTTTCAATTAAGGTAGAATTTGAATCTAATGTATGTTCAGAAATTGCTAGGTTTATTTTTACAAGTTCTTGGAAAATGACCCTTCCTGCACCAATGTTTAGATGGCCAACCTCAGAATTTCCCATTTGACCTTCTGGTAAGCCAACTTCTAGACCAGATGTCTTTAGAGAGGAATGCGGTTTAGTTTTGTATAGATTATCCATTATTGGAGTATTGGCTGCTGCGATAGCATCCGAAGCCGTTCCATTTCCAATTCCCCAACCATCTAATATAAGTAGGGCTACTTTTTTAGTTGACATTCCAGTTGTTTTTTAATTTTATTTCAAAGATACTACCCTTTGGTAGATTATCGTAAATTGATATTTTCCCCAAATGTTGATTCACAAGATATTTAACAATAAATAGCCCCAAGCCTGTTCCTTTCGTTTTTCTGATTTCTTCGTTACCAGATCTATAAAATTTATTGAAAACCATATTTTTCTCCTCATCTGAAATTCCAATGCCATGATCATAAATTTTGATAGATGTTTGGTTTTGGTCAGAAGTTAATTGTATCAATATTTCAGGTTTCCCATCAGAATATTTCATAGCATTTTCAAGTAAATTCAGAACAATTGATTTCATTGCTAATTCATCGCAATTGAAAATGATATTTTTTTGAATAGATTGATTAAATTTAAAAGTAGGATGTATCGTACTTTGTTGTTCAATAATATGTGTAATTAAATCTGAAATATTTATTTCTTCGGGTTGAATGACATAAATATGGTTTTCAATTTGGGTCGCGATTAAAATATTTTCTACCATTTGATCAAGCCGAGCAGCCTCATTTTCTGCCCTTGAGATTAATTCAAGTTGTTTATCTTTCGTTAATTCGCGCTTAATCAAAGTTTGTAAGAGCAACTTAACTGAAGCAATTGGTGATTTAAGTTCATGAGTAACCGATAAAAGGAAGTTTTTTTGTTGTGATGCTAATTGAGTTTCCTTTTTAAAAGATTTCCTTGTTTGAATCATTCCCCAAGTTAGCAGAGAAAGAAAGACAACACCTTCTCCAAGGATCATTAGCTTTTTATTATTGAGCCTATCAATATCAGGTGGTACTTTAGAAAAGTAGCTGCCAGAAACAGGTACTTTTTTTAGATTGTAGAGTTCAGTATTTAAGTCGTATAATAGATAAGACCACCAGCAAAACTGAAGTAGAACATAAATTACGAGAATGTAAAAAATGAGCAAAGATCTTGGAATCTTTTGCGACATAGAAGCTAAATTTTACTTAGAAAGTGCTTACAAATTTACTTTGAAATTCTTGCCAAGTAACTGATGGGTAAGCTTTGTCTCCAAAATACTTTAAAATTGGTTCTAACTCTTTTGCAGTTCTGTAGCCGGGAACAGGACTAAGCATATTAAAATTTTCATCGAGAATAACAAAAGTTGGATAAGATAATTTTCCTTGAAGCAGCTCAAAAGCAAGGTCGTGTGTTCCGTTTCTGCCTCTTGTTGGATTCATTGTATAAGTTGTATCTGCTATTTTTATAGGACCTTCTTTTTCGGTGTTGAATTTTATACAATGATAATTTTTGTTCATGTATTCAACCAATTTAGGCTCTAGAAAAGTTGATGCATCCATTTTCTTGCACCAACCACACCAATCTGTGTATAAGTCGATAAAGATTTTCTTCTTTTCCAGTTTATTTTGAGTTATTGCTTGTTCAAAAGACATCCATTTTATTTTATTGTCTTGAGATTTGCACTCATTAAACAATAAAATTATACAAATTAAAACTAGATTTTTCATTTTACTTCTTGCATTAGTTTTTTAATGAGTGGAGTAAATACTATTAATATTACTCCTGAGATGAAGGCATATATTGCCAATTGATAGTATCCATCTGTATATCCTAGCAATTTTGTAGTCAAAGAAGCATTCTCATCGGGTGATGACATTCCTGCTCCTAATAAGCCTGCTGCGTATTGTCCATAAGCACTTGCCAAAAACCACATTCCCATCATCATTCCTGAAAGTCGTTTGGGAGATAATTTTGTCATAATTGATAAACCAATTGGTGACAAACAAAGTTCCCCAAAAGTGATAATTAGATAGGCTAAAGTGAATAGATTTAGTGAAGTTAATCCATCAGAATTAGCGAAAAATTTAGTATAATAAAATGTATAAAAAGCAGCGGCTAAAAATAAAAAACCTAAACCGAATTTAATCACAGTATTTGATTCTAGTTTTCTCTTAGCCAAAGCTAACCACAATAACCCTATGATTGGGCTAAAAATAATAACAAACAAAGAGTTTGCGGTATTATTTACAATGTTCGGATTTATTTCAAAAAATAATAAGTTGTGGTGAAGGTTATCCTGAGCGAAAAGTGCCAATGAACCTCCACTTTGTTCGAAAAATGCCCAAAAAATAATGGAGAAAATAATAAAAATAAATGCAGCAAAGAGTTTTTTCTGTGCTTTAAAGTCTTTTTCCAGGAAGGTTTCGTATAAGAAATATAAAATAGCTAAAGGACCAATTGTATACATGAAATAATCAGTATAATCGGTATTTTTAATCATAATAAATATAAGAGGTATACTAATTAATGATCCTATATAAACTGCGATTTCCCTAGTATTTCTTTTTGATTTTGGTAATTCAATTAATGGTGATTCTCCAATTGGACCTAAAGATTTTTTGGTAATCATAAAAGTTATTAATCCAATTAACATTACTACAGCAGCAGATAAAAATGAATAGCTCCAACCAAAATCTTTACTTGTCCCAAAATAAACACAAATTGCACCACCCAAGAGTGCCCCAATATTAATTCCAGAATAAAACAAACCAAACCCTGCGTCTCTTCTGCTGTCTCCTTCTTTGTATAATTCTCCAACCATAGAAGAAATGTTTGGCTTAAAAAAACCTGTACCAATTATTGATAAGGTAATTCCTAAATAAAACATTTCTTTAGGTGAAAACGCTATTAATAAGTTGCCAAGAATCATTACAATTCCACCAAAAACTAATGATTTTTTAAATCCTAGAATTTTATCAGCAAAAATTCCTCCTATAAAAGTAAAAGCATATACAAATGCTTGAATAGCACCATATTTTAAGTTTGCATCTTTGTCAGATAAAGAGAGCCCCAAAACTTGGTCTGCCATAAAAATGGTAAGAACTCCACGCATTCCATAGAAACAAAATCGTTCCCACATTTCTACTAAGAATAAATACCAGAGCTGTTTCGGATATCTACCTTCAAAGTTTTGAATTTGTTCTAATGTTGGATTTTGTTCCATAGGTTCAATTATTTAATTCCTTTTTCTAACATCACTTTATTGAGTTTTTTGAGTAGTATAAACATCAATGTGGTTGCAAACATCAATAAAGAAAAGTTTATCCAGAAGAAATCCGTTTTGTCTTCGTAAGTATCCCATAAACTCGCCAGCACACCGCTTAATTTGTTTCCAATAGATGTGGATAGAAACCATCCACCCATCATTAAGGAAGTTATATTTGTTGGACTCAGTTTGGATACTACTGATAATCCCATAGGACTAAGAAATAGTTCTCCAATGGTTATGATTCCATAATTGGCAACCAACCACCAAACGCTCACTTTTTCAGCACCATTTGCGCCAATTTTTACGGCTGCAACCATTACCAAAACAGACAATGCGGAAATCAATAATCCGAAGGCAATTTTGGTGGGTGTTGAAGGCTCTTTTCTTCTTCCACGAAGGAAGGTGAAAAATGCAACTACTAGAGGCGTTAATATTATAACCCACCCAGGGTTGATGGATTGACTTAGATTTGTAGCCCAAATGGTAACTTTAGTACTTTCTTGAGGACGTTTTTCTAATGCAACATTTCTAAAATAGATGGGATAGTCTACCACTTTTTTAACGCGGCCATTTTCTTTTTGTAAACGAAAACTTGCATCATACAATTCCACAGAATCTTTCTTAAACTCTATTTCTTTGGATAGTTTTAACCCATTAAAAACAGCTTTTGTTGTTCCAGTAATTTCTCTATCAGTATAACGATCGGCCCATGTATTAAGTGCAGAGCCATTCAATTTAAAAACAGCCCAGAATAAGATTACCACAGCAAAAATTGACAATAAAGCACCAATAGGTCTTTTGTCTACTGGTTTTGCTTTAAAATATAAACTAGTGTAAAAGAAAACAACTGGAATACATGCAAAAATAAAGGCATCGGTGCTGTCTGAGCCGAAAATGTAACTATCTGGATTAGCAGCTGAAGTAACACCTTTTAACAGCCATCCGATTATTCCAAAAACAACAGAAGGAACTAAAATAAAAAGCACAATTTTGTAAAAAGGCATGTCGCCTTGTTGTGTCCCCTTTTTCTCATCATATCCTTTGTAATATTTGGTTCCAAGAATGAAAACCAAAACGCCCACAAACATTCCTACACCAGCTGCCATAAATGCATATTGCCAGCCTAAAAGGATTTGCAGCGCGGCCCCGAAGAAGTTACAAATAAAAGCACCAATATTAATTCCCATATAGAAAATATTGTAGCCTTCGTCTTTCTTGTCTTTGTATTCTTCTTTAGAGTAGAAATTACCAAGCAAAGTGGAAATATTGGGTTTAAAAAAACCATTTCCAACAATTACTAAAGTCATGGCAATATAAAGAATCGTGATATTGTGAATTCCCATCATGAAATATCCAACTCCCATAAACAATCCGCCGATTATGATAGATGTTCTGTAGCCCCAGTAACGATCGGCAACCAACCCACCAACAAACGGAGTTAAAAATACCAATGCAATGAAAGTTCCATATAAATCGGAAGCTTCCTTTTCGGTCATTGCGAAGCCAGCTTCTACATCTTTGAGGTAAAGTGTAAAAATTCCTATCATTAAGTAATATCCGAAACGTTCCCACATTTCAGACAAAAACAAGTAAGGTAGGGCTTTAGGGTGTTTTTTCCACATACAAAATGATTTCTTATCTGTTTTCTATGGATAAATCAACTCCTTCAACATGGTCGTTGCGCATCATTTTTTGCAACCATGAACTCAATACAAACAGAATTGCGGCTGCAGTTCCTGTCATTATGATAAACAACATAAAGAACTCAAACAAATTTGTGATTTCAAATCCCAAGAATGATGGGTAAGTTATAGGCCCTGAGCTTATTTCAGCATTTGGATCTGGAGGAATCAAAGCACTTAAAGTTCCTGCAAATTTATTGGCAGCCGCATTTCCTAAAAACCATGTTCCCATCATCAAAGAGGATAAACGCAAGGGCGCTAACTTAGAAACCATCGATAAACCTATTGGAGATAAGCACAATTCGCCCATTGTATGGATGATATATAGGCTAATTAGCCACCACATGGAAACTTTGCTATCAATGCCCAAGCCTTTTACAGCAATAGCTATAACTACATAGCCTAAAGCCACTAAAGCAAGACCTAGAGCCATTTTTTTAGGAGACGATGGCTCAAGTTTTCTGATATATAGGAATCCCCAAATTATTGTAAAAATAGGAGCAAGTGCAATAACAGCTAAGGGGTTTACAGATTGAAAATAAGAAGCTGGCATTTCCCATCCAAATAGTGTTCTATCAGTCTGCCTTTCTGCAAATAATGTTAATGAAGCCCCAGCTTGTTCGAATGCTCCCCAGAAAAATATTACAAAAAACACTAGGATAAAAATTACGATGATTCTTTGGGTTTCAATTTTGGTTAAACTCTTATCGCTGAAAATAATAATTGGCATAATAACCATTGCCCCATAAATGAAATAGCTAATGATGTCGATATCACTTTTAAACAATTGCTTAAAGTTCAGCATAAAAAAGATGATTCCGATAGAACCAACAATAGTAGCAATACTTTGAGCATCTAATTTTTTTACCATCAACCCGATTTCTTTTCCTTCTTCAGAAATTAAGTATTTTTTTTGAAACAAAACGAACGTCACTAAACCTAAGAGCATTCCAAAACAAGCAGCTAAAAATCCCCATTTAAAATCAAATGAACCACAAACGAGTGGTGAAAAGAAGGCTCCTAGATTAATGCCCATGTAAAAAATGGTAAAAGCACTGTCAATTCTGCGGTCATTTGCAGGATATAATTGTCCAACCATGGTGGAAATATTAGGCTTGAAAAAACCGTTTCCAATAATAATAGCAGTAAGTCCAGCCCACATCATTGAAATGCCTCCACTAGCTCCAGCAGAAGCACTCAGGAACATAAAAAATTGACCCAGCGCCATGAGTAAACCACCAATAATAATACTTCTTCTGTTTCCTAAATATTTATCACATAAGTATCCTCCTAAAAGAGGAGTTAAATAAACCAAGCCTGTGTAACTTCCATAAATTTGAGAAGCATCGGCATCATTCATTGATAAGCCAATTACTTTATCAGTCATAAAAAGAATGAATATAGCCCTCATTCCATAATAACTAAAACGTTCCCACATTTCAGTAAAAAATAAGAAATAAAGCCCTCTTGGATGATTTGTAGTGTTACTCATTTGGTTCAGAATTTATTTTTTGGTGTTGCAATGTACTACAACTTCATTCTAAATCAAGCAAGTCAGCAAGATTCTGTTTTAAGTCTTAAGTAGAAAAAATAAGAAATAGAAAAAAGATAAAAAAAACCAAAGCTCTTTAAGCCTAAAAGTTTGATTTAGTTGAGCCTAGTAATTGATTCGATTTTCTTTTAAATCTTTTAAGGATAACAAATGAATTTCATATTCTTAAATATTGTTTGATATTCTTTTACATTTGTTTTTTAGAATGGAACATATAAATAAGAAATTAATAATACCGAGTATATTTACCACTGATGGGCAAATACAAAATATAGAATCGAAAAATGTATTTGATTATTCGAAGGCTTTAGAAAAAGCTGTAAGGTATGAAGCTGATGGAGCTGATGAAATTATCTTTATGGATGTTACATCAATTGCTGAAAAGCGAAGAAATTTATCAAAGTTCATAAGAGATGTTTCGAAAACAATTAAAATCCCTTTTATTTTTGGAGGGGGAGTTAATTCAACCAAGGAAGTTGAAGAATTACTTTCATATGGAGCGAACAAAGTTTATGTTAATTCGGCAGCAGTTCGAAATCCTGAATTGATTAATAAGATTGTAAATGAATATGGCAAAAAATCGCTACTTGTAGCAATTGATACACGACAAAGTTTTGGTAACTGGAAGGTTTATTTGAATGGTGGTAAATCTAGAACTGAAATTGATTTATTGAATTGGGTTAATATGGTTGAAGTAAGAGGAGCAGGAGAAATTCTTGTATCAACAATAGCCAGAAATCATGATGAAAATGACGAAATAAATGGTATATTAAAGGAAATTACTGATTCAACAAGAATTCCAATAATGGCTTCTATAGGTGTAAAGTCTCATGAAGATTTTGCCGACTTGTTTTTAAAAACAGGAATTGCTGGTGTTGTTTCAGCTCACTTCTTCAATTCTGAAGAACATTCAATTCAACAAACAAAATCTTATCTGAATCAGTATTTTTCAGAAAACGAGGCTTTACAATTTTGAATCTATTTCAATAAAGTAACCGTTCCGTCGTAGTCAAACTTATTACCCAATTTGTCTTTTAATGAGATAGAGTAAACGTAAGTTCCCCCAACAACAGGATTGTTATTGGTTCTAATGGTTCCGTCCCAACCGTTTTCCATGTCATAAGAAGTGTATAAAAGTTGTCCCCATCTGTTAAAAATCATGATTTCGCACTCGTAAATATCTTCGCCATAGATTCTAAATCTGTCATTAATGCCATCATTGTTGGGAGAAAATGCTGTTGGAATATATACTTTATATCCTAAATCTATTCTTACTATTTGGGAAGAAGAGTCCATACAACCAAATTCATTTCTTAAAACTTGCATTACTTGGTAACTTCCTGTATCCTGAAAAACATAATCTTTATCAAATGCAAATACAGTATCAATATTTCCAATTAAGTAATGACATTCAGTTGCATTTCTAGACAAATCCTCAATTATTACTAAAGGATTCGTAATAGTAGTTAGCAAGGGGAGCGCAGAAAATGCTGATACTGGAGAAGGGTTAACAGTAATCATATTTTTAATCTCATAAGAATCGGAGCAATTATTTAAATCGCTAACTGTTAAAGAAACGTCATACAATCCGCTATTATTAAATAAAATTGATGGGTTTTTTAAATTGCTATTTTTCCCATTACCAAAATTCCAGGAATAGTTTAAAATGCCATTTTCATTCTCAGATAAGTTATTGAACGTGATTAAACTAGGTTCACATGCTAAAACTTTATTTGCATCAAAATTTGCTACAGGCATTTTCAATACATTTACAGGTGCTATATAAGTATTGCTATAGCAACCTCTATCTATTATTACAAGTCTTACCAATTGCTGCCCAGTTGTGTTAAAAGTTACACCAATCGGTTCAAATAATCCTGATGAATCGGGAGAGGCAAGAGAACCAAAACTCCAAACAAATCTTGCTAAATCTGAATACTCGCCTTCAGCTTTAAAGTTGAAGCTATTTCCTTTAAAACACTGAGGAGACGGGACACTAAAACTTGCAATTGGCTGAGGGTTTAATTCTACAGTTACTGTATCTCTATCCTGACATCCTGAAGATGTAACAGTTAAAATAAACTGTTTTGGGATTACTAGCCCAGATAGATTCAATTGATTAAAAATAGGATTTGAAATATTTGTTGCATTTAATCCTTCGGAAGGAGTCCAAGAATAAGAATAATTCGGTTGAATACTTTCTCCAATTGTAATGTTTTGTTCTGAACATACTTGAACATCTAAGCCCGCATTTGCTATAGGTTTTGGATTTATAACCCCTGTAAATTGATTAGTTGCTGTGGTGCAGCTTCCAATTACCAAGTAAAGAGAATAGATACCTTCATTCGCTTCAATAGCATTTGAAACTTGAGTGTTTTGTAAGTTAGAAGAAAAACCATTAGGACCTTCCCAATGATAAGTTGCATTGTTAACTAATGATGTATTTAATGTTAGCGTGTTATCTTCGCAAATCGGAGAGTTTGTTCCGATTGTTGGAAGAAAAGAAGCATCTACAACTAAAACAGTTACCGGTGTGGGTGGAGATGTACAATTGTTGATTGTAACACTTAGAGCGTAAGTTCCACCTTGAGTGTTATTTATTGCAGCCCTAGTAGCATTTTGGGTATTGCTCGTCCATGCTCCTGGTCCTGTCCATAAATAACTATCACCAACAGAAGTGGATGTTAAACTCAAATCAAACCCAGAACAAACAGGAGAGTTCGAACTTGCATTGGGAGCGTCAGGAGTATCGTTAATTACAACTAAGGTACTACCTGCAGCAGTAGCGACACAACCATTCAACTCAGCTGTAGCAGCGTAAATACCTGAAGCAGGTAAAGTAACCGAAGCAATTGATTGAGATGCCCCTGTTGCACTAAAACCATTAGGGCCAGTCCATGTAATAACTGAATTAACAGGTGTTGTAAGTGCCGTAAGACTTAAGGTTGTTCCCTCACAAGCAGGTGAGTTAGAACCCAATTGAGGTGGAGTTGGTCTAGGTTTTACCAAAACGTTGATGTTGGCAGGTTGGCTATCGCATCCGGTAAGAGAGGCATAAACAGAGTAGTTCCCTGAATTTGCTACAGTTGAGTTAGGAATTGATACTGCAGTTCCTGTATAAAGAAAAGAAGAAGGACCACTCCAAACTAATGATGCTCCTGCAGTTGTAGTTGATGCTGTAATTGTAATTGTTTCATTTTCACAATATGGTCCAACTGGTTGTTGAATAACTGGAACTTCGGGGGTAGTTCCAACCGGAACTGTGACAGTTCCATTAGATACTGTTCCGCAAAAATCTGTTGCTGTTAAAGTATAAGTTGTAGTAGCTAATGGATTTACACTTGCAGATAGTGCTGAGCCTAAACTGTTTGACCAATTATAACTTAAAGGAGCTACACCTCCTGTAACAGTGGCTGAAATTGTAACTGGACCTTGTCCGCCGCATAAAGAAGGAGCTGGGTCGGGAGTAACAACTAGTTGTGGTTTATTCCGAATGAAAATTACTAGTGTGTCAAATAAACCACAACCTACAGGATAAGAAATGATAATACTTTCGGTTGATTCAGCAATTCCATCTTCGATTGCAGTTAAGGATAAATTTGCTGTTAAAGAACCTGCTGGAATGGTTACCGTGGTAGGTAGACCAGTGTAATCTACTCCATTAGTTGCAGTTCCTTGTATTGTGAGATCAACTGAAACATCTGAATTTAATAGACCAGGATCATTTTTAGTTACAACAATCGTTGCCGGAGCGCAACCTTCATAAGTAGTAGAGTCATTATTTAATGTCAAGGTATTAATAGAAACTGGAGTTGAACCAAAGCTATTAGCTTGCAAAAATACAGCAGAGCCCAAAGATCCATCACAGCCATCCGCAATCATTAAACGAATGGTATAAGTCTGACAAGGAATTACATCAGCCACAGCAGTTAAAGGTAAAGTGAAACCATTAAAGTTAATACCAGTTCCAATATCTGTGGCCGTAGCGTTATAATAAGCAGAATTTGTTAGAATGCATAGATTCCCTCCACTTCCATCAGAAACTCCGTCATTAATAGTAGAAATTGTGATTGGGTCATTTGTACCTGGAACAACTGCTAGGTTTTGCACTCCTGTAATACCTGGTCCACTAATTAAAAAGGCGAAAGCATCATTGTATTGACTACAAACAAAAGCGTCATATTCTTGTGAAGCAAAAACATAGTTAAAAGACACTGGTGTTGATTGGGGTACAAAATCAAATTGAAGTATAAGCCCATCATTCAAGGGAGAAAAACATTGCGATACGAACGGAACTAATTCAGGTAAACTTGTTTGGTCTAATCCGGTTGCTATCGTTTCGAATGCACCACCTGCTAAATCAGCATTTTGTACCGCGTCAGAAGATAGAATCACGCCGTTAGTAAATCCTAAAACTGGATTGGTTGTAGTAAAAAAACCTATTCCATTAGGATCACCTGAATATTGAACATTTGAAAATGTAATTCCATTTCCCACTAAGTTATTCACATAATTTAAAGGTGTAGCACCTGAATTTATTGTTATTTGAGCGTTTAAACAAAAAGATGTGAAAAGCAACAAAATGATGGTTTGTAATAGTTTTCTCATAGAGGATGGTATTATCAACCAAAAATACGAATAATTTCGAACCGAAAAACAAGTTGATTATAATGAGGGAAAATAAGTATTTATGAGTTTTTATATTGTTGAAAATCAATATATTAAGATAATTGGAGAGTCTTTAGATTTGAGTAAAATTAGAAGAGGATCTTTGCAAATGGAGGCTATGAAACTTCAATTGATTCAATCTATTTTTAAAGATTTAAATGTTTCAATTGAGAATGAAATAAATGGTAAGCCTATTTTGAAAGGAACGAATTGGAATGTATCTGTTAGTCATTCTAATAGCTGGTTGTTTATCCAAACTACACCCCTTTTTCAGCCAGGAATTGACATTGAGCCAATTCGAGAGAAAATCTTAAAAGTAGCACCGCGTTTCATCAATGAAACAGATGCTAAACACTTACATAATTGGCCAGAATTAGTAGGGTTGCATGTTGTTTGGGGCGCCAAAGAGGCAATTTATAAAAGTTATTCGTTGAAAGGCTTAGAATTTAAAACCGAAATATTTATTGAATTACCTATAGATAGTGAAGGCAGCAATCAATTTAAGGGCTGGATTTTTAAAAATGGAAAAAGACAACAATTTGAATTAGAGTGGCAACTTTTAGAAAACAATGAGTTGCTTGTTTTTATTACAAGTGCTGGTAATCCTATCTAACAAGTGTTACCCTATGGTCAATTCTTCTAGGCGGAAGATCGAATGTATCTCTCACGTAAACAACAACTGCATATACATCTTGTTTTGACATTACCCTGTCTTTCTCATTAAACAATTTGCCATTCCATCCAACATCAATATCATTTGATTCAAAAACCATTTCACCCCAACGATTATAGATTTCCATTCTAAAATCAACGATGTTTAAACCATAACATTTGAAAATTTCATTGGTTCCGTCACCGTCTGGTGTGAATGCATTTGGTAAATAGAACGTGATAACTGGTTCAACTTTAAGTTGATATGTGGCAATGTCTACACAACCATATTGATTTACAACTCGTTGTGATAAAGTGTAGTCTCCTGGTTCATAGTAATTATGTGTTAAATTTCTCATATAAGACGTATCTCCATCACCCAAAGAATAGAGCCACGATATCGCTCCAGTTGATTCATCAATAATATTTGCCAATGGTTGCGCAGTTGTGAGCACATCGGGATTCACATTAAACCCTGCTTGAGGTTCAGGATAAACGGTAATCATTGAGTGAGAAATGTATTCTGAAACGCATCCATTTTCTGTAGTAACAGTAAGTGTTACCGAGAAATTACCTGATTGCTCATAACTGTAATCAGGGTCGAATCCACTTTGAGAATTTCCATTACCAAAATTCCATTGATACGTTTGGTTTCCAAAATCAGATGAAAGATTTTGAAAGTCAACATTTAATGGAGGGCATCCTTCAACATTATCTCCAGTGAAATTTGCAATTGGCATTTCGAAAATTTCAATAGAATCAGTATAAACAGGACTATTACATGTTCCATCTGTAACCATTAAAGTTATAATGTGAACTCCTGTTGTTGTAAAATTAATGTTCTGAGGAGCTGCAATGTTTGAAGTTTGAGGATTTGAAAATTGACCAAAATCCCAATTGAATACAGCATTGTTACTTAAATTTCCTGCCATGTTAAAATCAAAGGAATTTCCCTGAAGACATTGTCCTTCAGGAGATTGCCAAAGTACTTGCGGTAAAGGATAAACACTCACTGTTGCTGTATCGTACGCTGAGCAATTGCCCAAGGTTGTTACAACAATGTATTCGTTTGTTTGAATTTCGTTGGTGAAGTTTGTAAGTGTAACTGTAGGATTACCTATTGTTGGATTGTTTAATCCAGCTGCTGGTATCCATTGATAAGCATAGCCATTTACAGGCATTACACCCAATTGTCCTGTCTGTCCGGGACAAATTAGTAAATCTTCCCCTGCATCTGAAACTGGTGTTGGTGCTACGTTTAGCGTAACTTCACTTGGTGCAGAAGTGCATCCATATTGATCAACAGTAAGTGTAATTGTCTTTATTCCTGTTACATCCCATGAGATTTGATAAGGTCCAGCCCCAACTCCAGAAACAATTGTTCCCCCATTAAAATCCCAATCAAAATTGGCATTAGGGAGACTTGTTCCGGTATAAGTTACAGTTGTCGCATAGCCTTCACATGCAAGTGGATTGGCAATAAAATCTGAAGTTGGGTAAGGAATAACTTCCACTTGCGCATTTGTAATTGGAGAAGGACAGCCATTGTCTATAACTGAAAGAGAAATATTTTTTATCCCTGGTGTGTTCCAAAAAATTTCGTAGGGTCCCTGTCCTGAGCCACTTAATATTGTTCCTCCGTTGAAATCCCAATTATAACTTCCTAATATTGAAGCAACACCAGTGTAAGTGATAGTCGCAGAAATTCCAACACAGACTCTTTCATCTGCAATAAATGGAGAATCGGGCAAGGGGTTAACCTGAACAGTCTGCACCGATTGAGGTCCAGGGCAGCCAAATTGACTTAAATCTAAAGTAATCGTTTTTAGACCTGGCGTAGACCATACAATTTGAAAAGGACCATTGCCAGCCCCAGATTGAATTGTTCCTTCACCAAAATTCCAGTTGTATTGTGCGCTAGGAAAGGCATTTCCAGTATAAACTACTGTAGAAGGTGAGCCAATACAAACAGGAGAAGTAGCAGTAAATGAATTTGTAGGAATTGGATTTACTAATACAATTTGAGTTTCCTGAATTGAACTACAACCATCTTCTGTTACTGTTAACCTAACTGTTTTTGGTCCAGCAGTTTCCCAATATACTTGTATCGGACCTGGACCTGTTCCTGAAACAACAGTACCATTATCAAAATCCCAACTAAAAAAGGCAGCACCCGAAGCACTACCAGAATATACTATACTTGTGGTACTAAATGCACAAACAGGTGACTGAGCTGTAAAGAAGCCAGTTGGTAAAGGTTTTACATTTACTTGTTGACTAATAGTTGGAGAAATACATCCATTTTCAGAAACTGAAACGCTAACTGTTTTAATTCCTGGTGTTCCCCATTGTACTTCAAATGGACCTTGACCACCACCAGAAACGATACTTCCTCCATTAAAATTCCAAGTATATTGTGCACTTGGATTTCCAGTTCCTGTATAAGCAATTGTTGAAGTTTCGTTTAAACAAATAGGCGTTTCTACTGTAAAAGTTGCTGTTGGTGTTGGATTTACAATTACTGGTAAAACTGCTGGTTGTGAAGGACATCCTGCCGGAGAAGTAATTGATAAGGAGATTTGTTTGGTACCCTGTGTTTCCCAATAAACTTCATAGGGTCCACCTAGGGAACCTGATGTAACTAAGCCACCTGAAAAATTCCAAGTAAAAACTGTTCCTTGTGCTTCTATGCCAGTATATTGAATAGTTGATGGCTGCCCTTGGCAAACTGGAGATTCAACAGTAAAAGGTGCAGCAGGAATTGCATTTACTATCACAGGTAAAGTGAATGGAGGAGATGCGCAACCATTTCTTATAACAGTTAGAGAAACATTATAAGTTCCTGCGTTTGGCCAAGATACGGTGTAGGGACCTTGTCCTATTCCTGAAATTACTGTTGCTGTGCCAAAGTTCCAGTTGTATGTATCAGAACCTCCTGCAGAGCCAGAATAGGTTACTGTTGTTGGTTGTCCGGCACAAATGGGAGTTCCAACTGTAAAACTTGCAGTAGGAATCGAATTCACAATAACAGGATGCGTTGTGATATTTCCGGTGCAACCGGCTTCTGTTACAGAAAGAAAAACATCTTTGGTTCCTGGTGTATTCCAGATAACTTCGTATGGGCCAACTCCTGAGCCACTTTGAACCGTTCCGCCGGCAAAATTCCAATTGTAAGTTGCCGTTGAACTTGCATTGCCATTGTATGCAATAGTTGATGGCTGCCCAACACAAACGGGCGATTCAACAGTAAAAGTAGATGTTGGAGTGGGTTGTATTGTAACGAAAACTTCATTTCCGGGTGAGGTACACCCATTCTCAGTGACAGTTAATGTAACACCAAAAACACCCACTGAATCCCAGCGTATTTCAAATGGACCGCGTCGGCCACCTGTAATTATGACACCACCGGGGAAGCCCCAACCATAACCGCCGCCATCAGTTCCAGTTCCAGTATATGTGATAGTTACAGTTTGACCTGAACAAGCAATTGGGTCAATAACAAAGTCGGCGGTTGGTGTTGGGTTTACCAAAACTTGCGTGCTCACAACATTTGAGGAACATCCACCAGCTATGACTTGTAATGTAATAGTTTTAATGCCTGAAGAGTCCCATGAAATTTGATATGGACCTTGAGAAGAGCCACTGCTTTGACTGGAAGGATTATCAAAATCCCAAATGTAGGTAGCTGCAGGGGTTGCAGTTCCAGTATATGTAACAGTAACTGGCACACCACTACAAACAAATGGAGGAGCCGAAATTGAAGCTGTTGGTAAATCGGCAATTGCAACTGTAGGTTGACCAATGCCAGTAGTTCCACAAAAATCGGTTACAGTAACTGTATAAATTGTTGTTATTGATGGATTTACACTAATGCTTGCGCTGGTTTCTCCAGTATTCCAACTATATGTAAAAGGTTGAATTCCACCGCTGCCATTTGCATTAACTGTAACGGGTCCTAAACCATTACAGATGCTAACATCTGGTGCAAATACATTTACAGGAGGTTTTTCTCGTAAGAATATAATTTGAGGAATAGTACCACATGGCGTGTTTGCATTGATAACTATTGTTTCTGTCCCTTCATTTATTCCATCTGCAACTGCATTTATGTCGATTGTGATGGATGACTGACCGGCTGGAATAGTAGCAGAGCCGGGCAAAGTATTATAATCAGCGCCGGGAGTTGCTGTTCCGCTTACAGTGTAAGTAATAGTTAAAGGAACTGGGTCGGAATCTGGTCTGCTAAATGTTAATTGTGCATTGGTGCAACCTTCATACATTGAAGAGTCTCCAAACATTGTAGATACTGAAAATGCATAAGTTTCTGCACTGAAAGAATTCTCTTCTAAAAATACTGCAGAATCGAAAATGTCATCCGCCCCATCAGCAATCATTAATTTGATGTGATACGTTTGACAAGGAATAACATTTCTTTGAGCAGTTAAAACGGTTGTAAAACCATCATACTGAACAGAATTTAAACTATTACCTACAAAATATCCCGAATTTGTTAAAACACAAGGTGAGTTGGCGATACTACCCAAACTTCCTACCGAACCATTGTTGATAGTATTAATGGTAACTGGTGTAGTTGTAGAAGGCACAACGGCTAAATTTTCTGCGCCTGTTATTCCTGGACCTGTTATAAAGAAAGCAAATGCATCATTAAATTCAGAACATACATATTCGTTGTATTCTTCCGAAGCAAATACATAACGAAAGCTAATAAAGTTAGATTGAGGTACAAAGTCAAATTCAAGAATGGCTCCATCATATGTTGTTGATTGAGCTAAGGTTTGAAGTTCAGGAATACTTGGGCCATTATTACTAAAAGTTGCTCCTCCATTGTTGTTTGGTCCAGGCGCAACGTTGATATGACCAGTGGTAATAATTACTCCTGAGTTGATTCCAATGTTAGAACTTGTTCCGTTGAAAGTTCCAGTAGCAACTGGCTTACCAGTGTATTGTGCATTAGAGAATGTAATTCCTGTTCCAATAATATTATTTACCAGTGCATTGGCTGAAACAGTTCCACTTCCAGTTGTTACAAGCTGCGCACATAACTCACTCTGAGCTAATAATAGCAGCATTGCAAAGACGATATTTTTCCCTTTAATTTTCATTTTCTTGGGTTTTTTATCGTAGTTGTAATTTCAACATTATGTGTTTTTGTTTTCAATTAGTTTGTATACACCTTTTGGCAGATACAAAGTAAAATCATCAAAATGCCCTACAGATACTGTATTCCAGCATTACCTTTCTGCTGTAAGGAATTTTTTAAAAAATCTACAATAAAGTATTTATAGAAACTTATATATCATAATATCAGATATTTATGATTTTTAATTAGCGGATGGAGTTAAAATTATCTATGTAAGTTTCAATTCATTGATAAGTTTGTGAACCAAGGTTTCATTTAAATAATTGAAAACTTCTATTTTTGACAATTCTACATGCCACCTAAACGACGAACCTCTTCAAAAAAGCAAGGGAAAAAGAGCTCAGGATCATTTAAAAAGATAATGATTGCTTTGGCAATATTGCTTTTACTTTCTTTGGGTAGTTCTTTCTTTTATTACTATGGAAAGATTTTTAAGCCAAATCTCACTTTAAATGGGCAAAAAACAGGGTTTGTATATATAAAAACAACAGATACTTTTAAAGATGTAGTAAATCAACTCACTGAAAAAAACATGCTGCAAAATCAGGCTTCATTTATTTGGATGGCAGAGTTTTTAAAATACAAAGAAAAAGTCTTACCTGGCCGATATAAAGTGAAAGAAGGCATGAATAATAAGGATTTAGTTGCTTTATTGAAATCAGGAAAACAAGAACCAATTAGAATTACGATTCAAAACATTAGAACTAAAGAACAATTGGCAGGAAAGATTGGCAAATTGCTGGAAGCCGATTCTATTTCGTTGATTCAGTTTTTGAACAACGAAGGCGAAATGAAGAAGTTAGGTCTTAAACCAACTACTGCATTAAGTTATTTTATGCCAGATACTTATGAGTTTTATTGGAATACCCCAACTCCAAAATTCATGGAAAAAATGGGAAAGGCTTATGACAAATTTTGGAACGAGGAAAGAAAAAGTTTAGCTGCTCAGATGGATTTAAGTCCTGCGCAGGTTAATACTTTGGCTTCTATCGTTATGCAAGAATCTAATAAAAGTGATGAATGGCCAATTATAGCAGGAGTTTATTACAATAGACATTTAAAAGGCATGAAATTACAAGCCGATCCAACCGTTAAGTTTGCGTTAAATGATCCTACAATTAAAAGAATAAGAGGCAATCATTTGTTGGTGGATTCTCCTTACAATACATATAAATTCGGAGGTTTACCTCCTGGACCTATTTATATGCCGAGCCAAAAATGCATAGATGCAGTTTTACGTTATCAGCATCATAATTACATTTACTTTTGCGCCAAGCCAGATGGTTCTGGTTACCATGCATTTGCTGTTACTTATGAGCAGCACATGCAAAACGCAAGAAAATATCAAAGAAATTTAAATAAACAGGGAATATAACATTTAAAATACACACATAAATATGACAAGTCCTATAAAATTTGGAACTGACGGCTGGAGAGCCATAATTGCAGAAGAGTTTACTGTTGACAATGTAGCGCGAGTTTCTGCAGCAACAGCAATTTGGATGAAAGCAAATTTCGAAAATCCTTCAGTTGTAATTGGCCATGACTGCCGTTTTGCTGGAAAACTATTTTCTGAAACTTCAGCAAAAGTAATGTTGCAGCATGGAGTAAAAGTATATCTGGCAAAAGGATTTGTGAGCACTCCCATGGTTTCATTGGGTAATGTAAATTACAAATCTAGTTTGGGTGTAGTTATTACGGCTAGTCACAATCCTCCAGATTACAATGGATTTAAACTGAAAGGAAGTTATGGAGGGCCATTACTTCCAGAAAAAATTGAAGAAATTGAAGCTATTATTCCAAACTCCCCAGACAAAACATATTTAAATTTAGATTTGGAAAAGGCAGCTTCAGCTGGTACATTGGTATGGGTTAATTTAGAAGATGATTATTGTAAACATGTAGAAAACAATTTTGATTTAGAAGCAATTCGCAATGCTCCAATGGAATGGGCCTATGATGCCATGTTTGGGGCTGGTCAAAATGTGATGCGTCGTTTATTGCCAGAAATTACTTTTCTCCACTGCGACTATAATCCATCATTTGAAGGACAAGCTCCGGAACCTATTGCAAAAAATTTAACTGAATTCTCAGAAATGATTCGGATTGCAGAAAACATTGATTGTGGTTTAGCTACTGATGGTGATGCAGATAGAATTGGATTGTTCGACAGTCGTGGAAACTTCGTGGATTCTCATCACATCATTTTATTATTGATTCATTATTTATATAAATACAAAGGTTTAAGAGGAAAAGTTTGCACCGCTTTTTCATCCACTGTAAAAATTAAAAAGCTATGCGATTATTATGGTTTAGAACTCGAAACAGTGAAAATTGGGTTTAAATACATTGCAGCAATTATGATAAGTGAAGATGTATTGTTAGGTGGCGAAGAATCTGGCGGAATTGCTATAAAAGGTCATATTCCGGAACGTGATGGAATTTGGATGGGCTTGGTAATTTGGGAATTCATGGCAAAATCTGGGAAATCTTTAGACGAACTTATTGAGGAGGTTTACGCTATTACTGGTCCATTTAACTTTGAAAGAAATGATGTACATGTGCCCGAGCAGCTAAAACAAGATATTATTGCCAACTGCAAAGCAAGAAAATATACTGCATTTGGAGCGCATCAGGTTATAGAGGTTCAAGATATGGATGGATACAAATTCTTCTTTAATTCAGATGAATGGATAATGATTCGTCCTTCCGGAACAGAGCCTTTATTAAGGATTTATGCCGAAGGAACCTCAGCAGATCGTGCAAAAGAATTATTGAAAGCAACCCGCGCTACAATAGGCGTATAAAGGTATTTTCAAAGTATTTCTAATTTCCCTTACTACTTGGTTTTCAGGCCTCAATAAAATTGCTACCTTTGCGGGCTGCAAAAAAATGTAATTGAATGGGCTTTAAATCTGGATTTGTGAATATTATTGGGAAACCCAATGCAGGGAAATCAACCTTGATGAATGCTTTGGTGGGAGAAAGATTGTCTATTATTACGCCTAAAGCACAGACAACACGACATAGAATTATTGGAATTTTAAATGGACCAGAATTTCAGATAGTATTTTCTGACACTCCTGGAATTATTAAGAATCCAGCATATAAGTTGCAGGAATCTATGAACCATTTCATAGAAGGAACTTTTCAGGATGCAGATGTGTTTTTGTATTTGGCTGAAATAGGTCAAATACCTGCTGTTGAAGATTTACCCGAACAGGTTATCAATGCAAATGTTCCTATCATCATTGTTTTAAACAAGATTGATTTGAGTAACCAGCAGGTTGTTGAGAAAAGAGTAAGTGAATGGCATGCAATATTGCCTACCGCAGAAGTTTATCCAATTTCTGCATTGGCTAAATTTAATTTAGATTCAGTTCGATTGCGCATTTTGCACCATTTAAAAGAAGGAGAACCTTATTACGATAAAGATGCATTAACAGACCGTTCGGAACGTTTTTTTGTTACGGAGATTATTCGTGAAAAAATACTGATGAATTATCAAAAAGAGATTCCTTATTCGGTAGAAGTCGTAGTAGACGAATTCAAAGATGAGCCAACTATTGTGCGCATTCAGGCTATTATATTTGTATCAAGAGAGTCGCAAAAGGGAATTATAATTGGACATTTAGGTAGTTCATTAAAGAAAACGGCAACCGAAGCACGTATGGCAATTGAAGCGTTTTTAGGAAAAAAAGTATTCCTTGCCACGCAAGTTAAAGTGAGCAAAGATTGGCGCGATAGCGACCGTCAGCTCAAACGTTTTGGTTACATAGAGTAAAAAATATTATGGGAAGTATAGTTGCAATTATTGGTCGGCCTAATGTTGGTAAGTCTACATTGTTCAATCGTATTACGGAAACACGCGATGCTATTGTAAATGAAACTGCTGGTGTAACGCGCGACAGACATTATGGAAAAGGTGAATGGACAGGTAGGGAATTCACCATTATAGATACTGGCGGATACATAACAGGTTCTGATGATGTTTTTGAAGAGGAAATTCGCAACCAGGTTAAAGTTGCCATTGAAGAAGCAGATGTTTTATTGTTTGTGGTAGATGTAGTAATTGGTGTAACTGATTTAGATGAGGATGTTGCTCGTATTA
>Ga0247831_1001059_pt1 | contig 55528 bp, 62 predicted proteins | sample LaCruzMarch2015__9_FD_192406 | JGI IMG/M metagenome (GOLD analysis project Ga0247831, IMG submission 192406) | Freshwater microbial communities from meromictic Lake La Cruz, Castile-La Mancha, Spain - LaCruzMarch2015_1m | ecosystem: Environmental > Aquatic > Freshwater > Lake | place: Spain...
AGTTCGAATTCGGCCTGGACGAAGACGGCACCCTGACCCTGATGGACGAAGCCCTGACCCCAGACTCCAGCCGTTTCTGGCCAGCAGACAGCTATGCAGAAGGCAAGAACCCGCCAAGCTTCGACAAACAGTTTGTGCGCGACTGGCTGGAATCCACCGGTTGGAACAAAGAGCCACCCGCCCCTGCAGTGCCCGCCGACGTCGCGCAGAAAACCGCCGATAAATACCGCGAAGCCCTGACGCGCCTCACCGTCTAAGCCGCAGCAACACGCGCGTAAGCGCGACATATAGGGGTGCTGCGGTGCCCCTTTTTGTGGGCGACTGTTTAGCTTCCCACTAGCCAGATTTTGCAGCTGTTAACCGCCTTTGATCGCAAGCATCTGAAAGTATGTGAAAAATTTCAAAACTGGGGTTCGCCAAACGTGCTTCAGCTGTTATCATGCGCGCCGCCACGGGAAGATGCCGGAGTGGCCGAACGGGACGGATTCGAAATCCGTTGTATCAGCGATGGTACCTAGGGTTCAAATCCCTATCTTCCCGCCATATTGCAGTACCTAAACCCCTGATTTTCCTAGTGAAGTCAGGGGTTTTTTGTTTCTGGCATTTGGTCACTGTCGAAAAAGTGTCGAAAGTGCAGGAAAGGTAAATTCTTTGCCTGATATTGAATAGGCAAACGCCCTGTAGGATGCTTTGACGCTGGATATCGAACCTCTAGATTGTGCTTACTCATCATAAAAGGACTTACGAATGTTCTGTCGCAAGCTGCTTCCCCTCTTGCTTTTGTGTGCTGCAACGACAGCGCAAGCTCAGATCTACAAATGGGTTGATGAGAACGGCCAGAAACACTTCAGCACCCAGCCCCCAGTCGCCCAGCCAAACGTCGAACCGGTAAAGATCAACCAAGGCTATGTTGGTGACGATCGTCCTGCTCCAGAGGCAGAGGCTGCGTCTTCAGAAATCAAACCTACTGCCTCAGCTACAGCATCAAAAAAAGAAATGTGCAGTAGCGCTATGCGTTGGACGGCTATCGATATCGATAACCTGAAGGACATTGCGAGAGAGAAGAAACGGTCCGGACAGGCTTCAGCAGCTGAGTATGACAAAGGCATAAAAGGTCTGGATGACGTCAATAAGCAAATAACCATGCAGGACTGCATTACAAGCTCAGGCGAGGATCAGAAAAACTATGAGTGCCTGTCTAAAGGTGCCGGTATTTTGGTCTGTTCAGGCCTAATGGCAGAAGCCTTCAAAGAAGCGTTTAAGGAAGGGGTCAAACGCGCTCAAAAACCCTAGCGCCCGGCCCACCGTCAGAAGAACCGTTCAAAATCAGCAATCGGCCCAAAGCGCACAGCATCCTGCAGGTGATCCGGTGACAGGTGTGCATAGCGCATCGTCATGGCCAGTGACGTGTGGCCGAGGATCTTCTGCAGCGTCAGGATATTTCCGCCGTTCATGATGAAGTGCGATGCGAAGGTATGGCGCAGCACATGGGATGACTGCCCGGCAGGCAGTACCAGGCCTGATGCCTTCAAGGCCTTATCGAAGCTGTTAAGGCAGTTTGAAAACAGCCCGTGAGCGGTGAAGTGCGCGTTTAGCTGCTGCTCCAGCTCTGCACTGATTGGGATGGACCGAGCACGCTTTGATTTGGTGTTCACAAAGGTCACTGCGCCATTGCGTACCCGCTGCGGCACCAAGCCCTGAGCCTCGCTCCAGCGTGAACCGGTTGCTAGGCATATCAACGCCACCATATGCACATGCGGCGTTTTACAGCGCTTCCTGATGGCTTCAAACAGCGCGGTGATCTGCTCATCATTCAAATACGTCAGCTCACGCTCCTGCAGCTTGAGTGGTTTAACGCGGAGGAGGGGATTGGCGTAGTCGATCTCGCCTTGCTGTAGCAGCTCGTTAAACACCGCACGTAAATAACCCAGGCGATTATTCAGCGTCTTGCCATTGGCACCACTGGCCAACTGCTGCGCCCGGTACTCGGTGTAGTGATGGGCGCTGAAAGCGATCGCTACCGGATCTCCGAGATCCGCCACTAGCTGCACTAACAGCTTTCTGCGGTTTTCACCGTCCGCCAACGCATGCCCATGCAGCAATGCCCACCGCGCCACCAGCTCGCTAAGCCGGCGTTTATCTTTCGGCTTTAGATTCCAGTCGGGGTTCTGCGCTAAGCGCTCCCGCACCATCGCCTCAAACCGCACGGCCTCCGCTTTGGTCTTAAACCTCCGCCGAAAGCGTTTGCCCTTCACTGGCTCCACGTCAGCCAACCAACGTCCGTCTTCTTGTTTTTCGATGCTCATAAAAAAGCCCTCTGTTCAGATAGAGGGCTTTTAGCGGAATTAGTAAATTTCTTAAAGTTAAGTGATTAGTTAGTTGCACATCCCTGCACTATATAGAGATTTATTTTCTAATCGCTTGTCCACATCATGTCATGTATGTACCGTCTCGTGGCTCTTTCTGTCGGCTGTGAGTTGAATTTCATACTCATTAAGTCATAAAAACTTACGAAGCCTGAAGCAAATCCAGATATAAATATAAGCATTATGTATGCGAGGCATATGTATAGGATTGGTTCAATCAAGATTGGCATGACTTTGTTTGTGAATGCTTCGAATATCGGTTCTGGATCACTGGATCCCATAATAAACACTACAGAAATTAATGCTGCAATAATGGAAAGAAGGGCGATTACTCTGTTGTAGTCGAACCAAAATGCAAGCTTTATTGCTTTGAAAAAAGTAATAGGCTCTGATGTTTTAATTTCTTTGTAATCTTGCCATTCAGATTTTATTTTCCTGGCGAGGCAGTAAAGCTCTTCTGGTCTTGCTTGGTGATTCATGCAGAACCATATTTTTTTCGCTTGATGCAGGCTTTCATCTGATGTGTCAATCATCGAGTTTCTTGGTATACCTGATACTCTGCAGAATAGTATGTATTCAATAAATATTTTACGAATTTTTCGCTTGGAGTCGTTCGTGACTATATGGTTTAGCCCGTAAAATCCAGGAAGCAATGCTGCTATACTTAAGAAATTGTATTGGTTGCTTTGAAATATGGCGCCCATGATAAGAAAGCTAATAGACACGATAAGTATCATCCACTCATAGATTGAGTAGCTTGGTATTAGCATTTCCTTGTAATATTCTTTTATTTTCGTTTGGTACTTCAGCATCCATATGCTCCGTGAACTTATGTTTCCTATGGTTTTATATTTATTCGCAGTATCGACTAACGCTTTCTTGTGATTTTTCTGTAGGCGCATTGGTGTGTTGCTGCATCCAGAATCGGCATTGTGGGCTGGTGATGCGTTGTTCTTTTGCGGCTTGGGCCTGGGCTTCGGCTTGTTCGCGTTGGTGTTGGGCTTGGTTCTGTTCGAACTGCTCGAACATCTGCGCGCTCGCGTCAACCTGGGGGCGTGCGGGAGGGTTTTGGAAGACTTCGCCCATCTGCCGGAGTGCAGAGTTAACCTGGCGGATCTGCTGCTCTTCATAGACCTTGTAGATCAGGGCGCAGGTGATGAGGATTGCCATAAAGCCCAGCCATAACCCGACAGCAATGCTGCCTACCAGCATCCATGGGTTAACGGTGATGAAGAGTTCGCGGCGTCTGGGTCTGTATGGCATGGGGCTTCCTTGCTGCTTGCTGTCCTTGGCTTTGCCGGAGCTTACCGCATCAGCTGCAGGGAATGTAGCCAAACGCCATTACGTTCTATTAAGGGCATTTTCATCCTGTTACCCTCGGCGTCCGTATTGAAGAATGGAGTCTGGTATGCCCGCGGTGATTGCAGAGAATGACGTTTCCCAATGGGCGGACCAGACAGGCGTTGTTTACCACTTTCCTAAGCGCTATCAAGCGATCCTGACACCTGGCACCCAGGTGATCTACTACAAAGGCAAGTTGCTTGATAAAGCCTTTGCTGACTTCCGGCTTAGCGCCAGCCCGCATTACTTTGGTGTAGCGACGATCGAGCAGGTGCACGCGGATGAAGCCAGCTCGAAGGGTGATCTGTATGCGTTTTTGAGCGACTACAGGGCTTTTGCAGAGCCGGTGCTGGCTAAGGAAGGTGACGACTACCTAGAGGTGATACCCGACTCTAAGGCGAGCAACTACTGGCGCAGTGGTGTACGGCCAATCGACGGTGCCACCTATCAACGGATCGTAAACAAGGCACGGCTTAAACCGTTTGAGGTACGGGAGGCTGGACCGCTGCCTAGCCTGGATGAGTTTGAGTCCAGGGAAGAAGGCCACCCCTCCAAGGTCTACAGCACCCGCTATGAGCGCGACCCGAAGCTACGCCAGCAAGCGATCGCCATTCATGGACTGACCTGTAAGGGCTGTGGCTTTAACTTTGAGGAAACCTATGGTGAATACGCCAAGGGGATTATTCATATTCACCATATTGTGCCGCTTTCCGAGTATCAAGGCAGTCGGGTAATCGATCCGGAAAAGGACTTGATACCGCTTTGCCCCAACTGCCATGCGGTTGTCCATAGAAATAAAACCTGTACGCTATCTATAGTTGATTTGTGTAAAATGTTGGATGGGATATAAATAATGCGCATGTACTATGAGCTATGCAAACCGTTGGCTGTTTGTATAAATGTCAAAAGCTCAATGATCTTTTGATTTAAGTCAAGTATGGAGTAGTCTGCTTCATAGTTTGCTGTATAGTGTTTAGCGATGCTTACCTTGTCAGCCGTTGTTTCTGGGTTTTTCGTGCCGGTCTGCTTGAATTTCAAAGTGTTGTCCCATACGTCTTTTCCTAGAAGAGAGACGGCGTGAGGGTGTACTGATTTAACGCATTTTTCAATTATTTCAGCATCAATGTAGTTTTCAATTTCTCTTCCTTTAGTAATCCAGGCAAAGCCAGGACCTTCGTCGAATTCTCTTTTCAGTCTTTCTTTAGTGTTAGAAAGTTTGGCGCGAGAAGAAGGCTTGTCACTGTCGAACATTATTGTTGACCATCTGTTTAGCTTTCTTAATGCTATAAATTCGCTTGTGGTTTCTTCAAGATATTCATCGCTGGCGCCTGATAGATGACTGAAAAGACGTCCTCCATAAAACATAATTGAATAATGAATTCCTTCTACAAGGTTTTTGTTCTTGTGTCTAATCCAGAAATTTAGGTAAGTTCTATCTGAAGGGCCTTCAACCCAAATTATACAGTTGGATTGTAGTATGTCGGATGCCTTGTATCCTAACTCATGGCATATATTTGATCTTTCTCTGGTTGTTGTAACTGCATCTACAATTGTTTCGCCGTGCTCATCTTTTCTTACGAAGAAAACTTCTGCACCAATTGTGTCCAGCAAGTGTGCAGAGTGTGTGGTGAATAAATACTGGTTGGAGGTTTTTTCTGATAAATAATTAATTAATTTTCTTTGGAGCAATGGGTGCAGGTGTAGCTCGGGTTCTTCTACGCACAATAATGTCTCATCCAGCACAGTCGCGGCTGTTGCAAGGATTATTACTTCATGTATTCCCGTCCCTAGTGAGCTCAATGGCAGTGTTCTTTGATCCATATGGACCAAAATAACATCGCGATCGTGTGGTACCTCTAATGTAGCACTTTTATTGTCTAGGACCGTTTGGAGAAAAATATTTATGTTATTAAATTTTATCTTGTCTTTTTGAGAGTCAATATTAGGATTCTGAAGTTTAGCAAGCCGGTTTATTATTCCTTCTCCGCTGTAGTCGTCTTCGTTTGTGCCAGCTGTTCCAATTTTTCTTATTGCAGGTATTAGCTCGATTTTAGGTAATGGCGCCGTTAGTTTTGCAAGGACTAACAAAGAGTCTAAAATCCAGGTGTTTAGGTCGCCTCCATGTCGGCTAGTAAGCTTTTGCCAAATCGTTTGCCAACTACCAAGGTGCGCACCTGTTTTGGCATCATGTATATCCTGCTGCAATGTTTTGTTTTTACCGTTTCCTTCTCCAAATGTCAGCCAGGAAATACCGTTTTTGGGAGAAAAGGTGGAGTGGTTTAATAAGCTCTCTATTGCTGAAAGCTCTCTATTGCTAAGATCTAATCCCTGTATTGAAGATATGTATTTTGATAATCTCTCTCCTTTATTTGGTACCGGAAGGGAAAGTGTGAAAGGTGCTTTGCTATCGATATGAACATCTATCTTTTGTAGGCTTGAACCTTGATCGCTTCGCCCTAGGAGGGATAATTCTTTTTGAAGATGGTGTTTAAGGAATAACGTTATATTTGATTTGCCTATGTTATTTTCACCAATAATAAAATTTATCTTTTTTAATGGTGCTATAAATGCTGATTTTTCACCTATGCTTCTATAGCCAGAAAATCCAAATCCTAAAAAATTCATGGGCGCTTCCTTAGTAATTCTTCCGTGCGTCTTATTTCTGTTTCTCTTAAAAGAAATTTTTTAGATTAAATCCGCTTTTTTTCTGCTCAATCTGTTTGCCGTTTTTACTATGTGCGAGCTTAGCCTTATCAGCGATCTCAGCTGAGCGCTGCAATGAATAATCCTTTAGGCCTTGGGTGCCTTGGGAAATTGCGAACAAAGCAATAATAGATACTGCGATTTTTAGAAGAGCTCGTTCAACATCCATGTTTGTGCTTTCCTATCTTTCGGGCGTACCAGCGCCTAGTCACTTCCTTTGTGATCGCTATCCCGCGTGAGGTTTGCTCAAGTTTGAATGTGCTTCTTCGTAGTCGGGACTTGTCTGCCCACATTCAGGTGCGATTTTCCCGCTAACAATCCAAAGAGCGAATTGTGGATAGATCCCACAAATTGCCTCTATCTCTTCTTCTTTGATTTCTCGATTTTTTGCAGGGTTTTTCAGGTTATTCCAGGTATAGCGGCTTATACCTGTCATCTCTTCCAGCTTTGGAAGCTTGATGCCTGACCAGCGAATGATGGTTATTACCCGTTCTTTAATCATAACTAATCGATCTAATCCAGAGCTATCCAATATGGATATAGTCAAATATGATCACTTCAGCTTTATCCAAATCGGATAGCGCTGTTACTGATCGAATATGACTGAATAGTGCAGGAATGTGCATGGAAGTGGAAGAACTCAACGCCAGCCAGTTCGTTAACTGCCCACCGCTAATGCCGTGGCGTCAGTTCGCCAACTGGATACATATGGAAAGCGAACAAGAGACCGTTCGCGGGTGGATCGATAAAGGCTACCTGCCAACCGTGCGCATGGGCCGCCACCGTATGGTGAACGTGGTCTCGCTGGTGAAGAGCCTCCTTGAACAGGAGGACTACTAATGAAGCGCCTGCTCGACCTTATCTACCTGTGCCTTGGGCTGCTCGGCCTGGCCACTGTGGCGCTGTGGGGGGCTAACCACTGCAACGCCAACCCCGAAGCCAGCACCTCATTCGCTGACAGCACGTACTGCGGTACGGCGGATCTGTTTGCGTCCATCACCGTTTGGGTGGTGAGCCACGTAGCGGAGGCCAACCATGAATGACCCTCTGATTCTCGGCGGCACTGTTTACGCTGCGCTGGCCTTTCTCTATGGCCTGGCTTCGCCCTTTATGAGTGACAAGGGCTACTCACCGTTTGTGAGTACGGCCATGGGCATGTTCTACGGCTCGGTGCTGTCGATCCCCGGTTGTGTTGTCGGTGTGCTGATGGGTGCTTGGCTGCGGTTTTTGATGGAGGGCGTCTGATGTACGCACAAACCCTCCTGCCGCTCGCTGTGGTGGCTGCGTGCTTCGGCTTCTTCTATGCCGTGCTGGGCAACCAACAGCCACGCCTGACGCTTGGCTATGTGGTGCAGTCGTTCTCGATCTCCATCGTTGGTTTTGCACTGCCCGTGCTGCTGATCGGCCTGTCGGTGGATCTGCTCGGTTGGTTCGTCTTCGAGTTCCTGCCCACGTGGGCAGTGATCGTTGGGGAGGGCTGAGCATGGCCGGCTTGAATCTGCTGATCGCCTCGGGTTTGTTGCTGCTTATCTGCGCGCTGATCCCGCTTTCCCTTAAGCACGACTGCCCCAACGTGCCTGCACTGCCTGGCGATTGGCTGGATGAAAGCGTGCGCGCCTTCTGCACGGCACAAGGCCAAGCCCACCGCATCGGCACCGCCGAGAAATACCAAGGGGAGGGCATGTGATGCGCCTGCCTGTCTCCGTGCCTTACCTGACCTTCCTGATCGAACAGCTTTTGAGCGGCTGCCACGTATGCGCCCAGCACAAAGCCGCCCCCGTGCTAGGCGGTCTCTTCGCGCTGTGCCTTGTGTCCGTCACCCCACTGTCGGGCGGCCGCTCCTTTTACACCTGCAGCAAACCTCACCGCCTGCGGAGGTACTTCTATGACACCTACTTACCGCGGCTTGAAAGTGCGCATCAAGCCGGGCTGCTCGCTGAAGGAACGTTTCCCCGAGCTGAGCCAACCCGAGCCACCCGTAAGGGGCCACGGCCCGAACTGCATACAGCCGCGGCTGTACCAGACAGCGGACGGCAAATGGCACGTCGAACCCGTCATTTGCCGCTGTGCCATGCGCCAGAACAACAACCGGGATTACTGGCAGCTGGCCGAAACCCGCGGCAAGCCCACGCCCTTTTTGCCGCTGCATCGGCCAGGTGTGCTCGATGAACAAACCGAACTCTTTTGACCTGCACAGCAACACGCAGCACCGCATAGCCGAGGTAACCGCCATGACCACCGCCATACCGCCACGCCAGGCCGATTTGGAAGACAAAGACCGGCGCTTCTACGTCAGCGCGCCCGGCTCTGTGCACCTGGCCCTGCAGACCGAAGCCCATCAACGCGGAACGGATCTGTGGACGCTGGGTGGCGCCGTACTGAGCCAGTGGGTGCGCCTCGGCTGTCCTGACCAGCTGTCAGCCAACACCGGTTCCTTTGCCTCCACCCCGTCGCCGTCACCTTCGGTCGCGAACCAAAAGGAGCCTGCTGCAGCAGAGGGGCAAGGCTGAAAAGCGCCGAAGGCGCGTGCCTTGAGCCTCTGAGGCAGCGGGCTACGGTTCGCATCAAGACCGGAGGGGATGGCAGAGGGGTGGTGCAAAGCAGCCTCCACCCTTGAACCCGAACCCGAGGGAGCGACAGAACAGGCAACACCGAATTACCAGACCCGGCACTAACCGGCCGGACACAGCAAGGCAAAACGCCAAAACCACGAAAGGGGAAACACCATGCAATTCGAACTCACCGCCCTGTGCCTCAACGTTAAAAAAGTCACCGTCGAAGGCCGCACCTACTGCTCCGCGATCATCGCCCGCGAACCTCAAACCGAGGCCGAGCTGCAACAGAACCGCGGCTACCTGGTGCAGAAAGTCACCGCCGAAGTCGCCGTTTTTGACCAAACCAAAGACCTCGACAAACCCACCGTGCGCAAATTTCTTTGCACCCTCGTCAGCGCTGCAGGCGGCAAAAGCCAACCGCATTTGCTGGGCGTGGTGCCGCCAGCCAACAGCACCAAAGCGGCTTAAGGCTGACACATGAATTTCATCGCCTGTGATGGGGCTTGGTCGGCAGGTGCATCAGGTGAACTCCTGTGCACCGGCACCCTGGTTTCCATCCCTGGCGAGGAAATGCAGAACCTTTCCGGCTCTGCACTCACTTGGGATCAGGTCAGCGAACTGCAGGGCGAAGCCATCATTTTGTTCGCCACGGTGTTCGGCTTCCTGGTTCTGAAAAAAGCCCTGAAATAGAGAGGTAACACCCATGAAACGCAACCTGCAAAACCTGAAACGCTCCCTCGGTGTCGTCGCTGCTGCTGGCGTGCTGAGCATCCAACAGGCCTACGCCGCTGTACCACCGGAGGCCACTGGCGCACTCGATACCGCGGGTACTGACGTTGGCACCATCGGTTGGGCCGTGTTCGCCGTGATCATCGCCGCCATGGCCTTCAAGTACATGCGCCGCGCCCTGTAACCGTCCCTCTGCACTTACCAGTGCCGTAGCAACCAAACCCCGCTCCGGCGGGGTTTTCTCTTCTGGATAACGCCATGAGCCACGAACTGTACGTCCTGATCCTCACCACCCTGGCGTTTTATCTCGTGTTTTTTGGGCGGGTGTGATGATGACTATGCCGCGTCTTTTTATTCGGTTTGTTATTGCACTTGGTCTAATGGTCTGGGGGCAGTTTGCTTTGTCTGATGAATACTATTGGGTATATATCAGTCTTAGCGGCCCTAACTTCCCTAGCGCTACTGCCGCTTGTACTGCTAGACAAGCTGTTCTCAATGATAATACCCGTAACGTTGTTTACACGTTTAATGGCATTTCTTTTGTACGTCAGACAGCCTCATACAGTGATTACAACTGTGTTTTTGAGTCGCGTAATACTAATACCGGACAGACCAGTCCTGCCGCTCAGGGCATTCGCCGTTTTGGTAATTCCTGCCCTAATCCTACTGATGTTTACAATTCACAAACCGGTAATTGTGAATCACCCCAGCCTGATAAGTGCGAACCGACAGTGGGTGTGGAAGTTGAGCACCGTCATCGCGCAGGTGAGTTCACTGGAGCGGGGGTTATTGCCGGTCGTGTCGATCCGCCTGGTTCCGTATGCCGCGACCAGTGCCAATATGCCTTCTCCGGCTCTGCACCTTCGCGGGCTTACCGTTTTGAAAATGGCGACCCGATTGGTGTCTTTCTAGCCTTTAAATACAAGGGTAACGGTGTCTCCTGCACCGGCAATGAATCCGAATTTGCCCAGCCTTCCGACGGCACGCCCGTTGTAGAAACGCAGTCTGAATGCACCACCAAAATTACTGATGCTGAAGGTCGCCAGCGCTACGACTGCCAAGCCACTGAGCTGAATATTGACCCCGGCAACATGGATTGCAGCCTCGGCACCGTGGGCGGTGAGCTGCAGTGCATTCCCAAGCCACCGTCGCCGAAAATGACCGACAAAAAGGTCGATCAAGAAATCACCGAGAAGACCAATCCGGACGGCTCTAAAGACACCACAACAACCACGACCACCACCACAACCAACTGCAGTGGTGTTAAAGCCTGCTCGACCAGCACTACCACCAACGTCAGCAACAACCACACCAAAGCAGATGGCACTCCAGGTGGTGAAAGCAACACCTGCACCGGCCCAGGCTGCAAGGATGCTGACGGCAAGACCCAGGAAGAGCGCGAAGAGGAAGAAGAGGAGAAAAGCGAAAGCAAGGTCACCGGTGGGCAGACCTGCGAAGCCGCGCCTGCCTGTGAGGGCGATGCCGTGCAGTGCGCCATCCTCAAGCAGCAATACGAAGCCCGTTGCGACTTCGAAGAGTCCGAGGACTTTGAAAGCAACAAAGCCGACATCGAAGGCTTGTTCGAAGGCCAGGGCGACAAATTCAAACTCGATGAAGGCAGTGGCCCGATTGATGTGCCGTCCTTTATCAACCAAGGCACGCGCTTTCTCCCCGCCACTTGCCCAACCGCTGAAAGCTTCTCCCTGACCACTGCTGGTGGTCGCACCTTCACCCTCAGTTATGACCCCCTGTGCCGCGCTGCATCAGACCTCAGCGGCCTGTTCGTTGCGGTCGCCACCGTCTTGGCCGCCCTCTATGTTGGCCGCTCTGTAGGAGGTAACTGATGCACTTTCTCTATGTTGCCCAGTTGCTGATCATCATCCTTGGCCCCCTGGTGAAGATGGTTTTGCGCATCCTCGGGTTCGGCTTCGTCACCTATGTCGGCTTCAACCTGATTATTGGCGAAGCGCAGTCCTACCTGTTCGCCCGCATGGGTGAGGTCGGCCCGATCATTCAGCAGATCCTCGGCCTCGCCAAATTCGATGTGGTGGTGAACATCTACTTCGCCGCCATTTCCACTCGCTTCCTGTTGGCGGGCATCGACAAGGCCACCGACCGTCAACGCAACCAAGTCTGGCGCAAGCCGGGCGGCACCTCCATTGAGGCATAAGGAGACTTCCCATGCTCTATATCCGCACGGGTAAACCCGGCCACGGCAAAACCCTCAACACCATCCGTGAGGTTGATCAGAAGGCTCATGCCGAAGGCCGCACGGTGTATTACCACAACATCAACGGCCTCAAGCCCGAGCAGCTGCAGGCCGCTTGGTTCTCATTCGAAGATCCAGAGAAATGGTTCGAGTTGCCTGCCGATTCCATCATCGTGGTGGATGAGGCCCAGGGCTGGTTCGGTGCGCGTGATCCACGAGCACGGCCACCGGAGCACATCAGCCGTTTCGAAACCATGCGCCACAACGGCCACGAAGTGCATCTGGTCACCCAGGATCCGCGCTATATCGATGTGCACCTGCGCCGCCTGTGTAATGGCCATATCCACTACTGGCGCGTCTTCAAATCCCAGCAACTGCTGCGCTTTGAATCCGAAGCAGTAATCGAAAAGGTCGAAACCAAAACCAGCTTCAAAGATGCCGACAAAAAGTCGCTGCGCCTGGATAAGAAGTACTTCGCCGTTTACACCAGCAGCAACGCCCAGCACCACTTTCAGACCAAGCTACCGACCAAGTTCATCCTGGCCATGATGGTGATTGTCGGGGCAGGGATACTGGTCTACCGCGCCTACGACCGCTACGCCGCCGAGCAAGTGAAAACCCAGCAAGCCGACCCAGCAGAAGCGCCTGCCAGCATGGTCGATCAGGTCAAATCGACTGTGGGTTCATTCATCAAACCTACCGGCCAGCCCGGTGAGTCGGAAAGCTCCATAAGCCCTGCGCAGTACCTCGATCAACGTGCCCCGCGCATTCCGCAGATCCCCGCATCAGCGCCCATCTACGACCAGCTCACGCAGCCAGTGGCTCACCCGCGGCTCTACTGCATGTCCAGCACCGACCCCAACACCTACGCCCGCGAGTTCAACCGCATGTCTAGCGCAGTAGTGAACGGCAAGCCCACGGTTTGCCAGTGCTACACGCAGCAAGGCACCCGCGTGAACACCGATTTCCTCTTCTGCAGCAACGTGGTGGAAAACGGCTACTTCGATCCAAGCATTCCAGATCGATCACAACAGCACGCGCAGCTACAGCAACCTCCGCAACAGCCCGTCCAGCAGCCTCAGCAGCCGCTTGGGCCAACCGAGCCGAAGCCCACCATCACCGTGGTGCAGTACGAGAAAGGCAAGTTCCTGTGGTGAGTATCCAACCACCCAGCCTGGCGCTTTTGGGCGCATGCGCGAGGTACGAGCGCAGCGCCACAAGCGCCAGGCCAGACGACCCTGTAGCACGTCTTTAAACAATTCCTTTGACAGCACATAACAGCACAGACGGACATAGAAGAATGAAACCAGCACGCGATCTGATCCGGATTCACTTCGACGAAACCGGTAACTTCAATGAGTCACCGACCGGTCGCTACTTCCTGGACCAAGGCAACGGTGCTTTTATCGACATGACCCGAATTAACATCCTCGGTTGTCATGTCGATACGGTTCGCCAGCTCTACCGCGGTGTAATTCGTCCGGAGATCTTTGCTCTGTTCGAAGGTACAGACCTGGTTAGCTTTGCGGGTAAGCAATGGGCACCAGGCAGGGTAGGGCGTGACTCGGGTTATCAGTACAAACTGCAGAACGCAGATCTAGGCTTGATCCTGCTGATCAAAAACTACAACGTAAAAGCCGACTCACCAGGCCCACACCTCAAGATCGAAGTCAGTCCCCACCTGATCGAGCAGCATTCGCCAAAACAGCTGCAGCAGATCCTCGATGAACTTGCAGGACAGGTACTGGCTGCCCTTGAAATCAGCCAGTGCGCCGTTCACTTGGCAGTCGATTTCCAAGGCTGGACGCCACCTGCAGATCTTGTACCTCGTATGCGCTGCAAGTCTCGTAACGTGCGCGAGTTCGACGGCATAGGCAGTATCATATTCGATGAAATGGCTGCTACCTACAGCCGTGGTCAGTCCTTCCTGTTCGGCTCTGCAGCAGCCCTACAGTGCGCTATCTACAACAAAACCAAGCAAGCAAAAGCCGTTGATAAGCTCGACTACTGGGAAAACCGCTGGCGTGATGGTGACAACCCCTTCGAGGATGAAACCGGCAACTATGACCCGAAACTGGATGTGTACCGGGTCGAATTTCGTTTCCATCACTCGGTGGTCGAGCAGTTCGCGCAGGGATCCCACAGCAGCAGTGGCGAGATCCTCAACTCATGCTGCTACGCAGAGTTGGCCACACACCTTCAGGGCCTTTTTGAGTACGGCCTAGATACCTTCAAGCTCCTGCACCGGGTTGCCTATACAGATCCGCTGTGGACCATCCTACGCAGCGAAACGCGCTTCCTAGCCCCTGTTGATCGCTTCGTTTACCGCCGCTACTACAAGACGGCCAGGGGGTTCTCGGGAAAGAACATCGAGCTGATGCTAGGCAACGCCATCACGCTCTTTGCCCGTAATCGCATGGACTTCGCGTCCTGCTGGGCAGCACTCAAGTCGTTGCCAGTATTCCACCTGGTTGAGGAGTACTACCGCGAGAAAGGCCGGTCACAGACTTGGCTCAAGAAGCACCTAGCTAAGAAGCTTGAAGAGCGCTATGTGCGCTACGGAATGGCAGCTTAATTGAGCTGAAAATGGATTAGGAGAATTTTTACTTCTCTAATATGTGGCAAGCGGACGGATGTTAGCTAGCATCACTTTCAGCATCAAAAGAAAGGATAAAAAAGCGTCAAGGAAATGGCTCGAGAAAAATTGACACTATTGGTCTAGATAGTAGTTGAGAACGAGCTGGGTGCTCTCTTGTATACGTTTTTAGCACCTTGAGTAAATTAACTAAACCATACATAAGTGGTGAGGGAATATCATGTGCGCAAAAAATATATGGAATTTGTTTTTGCTAGTGATCTTTTTTGTAGTGATTTCTGGCTGTGCTATTTCAAATCAGGGTGCTGTGGATTACCGGTACAATAGACCAGGCACTACAGGAGGTGAATTGCAGCCAAAGTATATTAGCATTTCGAATGCAAAAAATAGAATTGTAGCAGGTGATCCAATTGCTGTTTCCATAAAGCAGGTTTTTGTTAAGGATTTCTCAGAGTTTAGAAGTTTACTAAGGGTTGCTCGTCGTGAGCCTACTTCTGGAGATATAGCGATAGTTGCAAGTACATGTGAAGATCCTTGCGCTAGAAAATTTGGTAGTGATGGGGTGAGAAATTCCAAAGTCATTTATTATAGTAATGATGTTCGTCGTGGGCAGTTCTTGAATTTTTCGAATTTGCATGGTGTGTATGGTCCTATTTCATATAGCGGACATCCATTTAAAATGGATGTATATATAATTGAACTTGACGCTGACGGGACCCAGCTTAGTAACCTTGCCGGAAACCTTGCGACGTTAGGTGAAACGTTCTATCCACCTGCGCATCCGGTTACCTCTATTTTATCATCTCTTGCGGAGGTATTTATACAAGATGATCTGGATGATACTGCAATGGCTTTTTCTTTTGACCTGAAAAGCTTGGCTGAATCTGCTGATGCAGCAAACCCAGATACAGCATTTTTAGAGGCAGGTAACTACATTATTGTGAGAAGTGAAGACCGCAGTAAGCAAATTCCATGGAGTGAGCTGTCGTTTAATACTTCGGTTGGTAGGGTTGTTTATAAGAGTTGTGCAGGTGAACTAGAACCTGTTGAAAGCTGCTACTACTTAGATAATTCGTATGTGGTGGTTGAGATAACTAAGGCAGCTAGCGCCATGGCAAACGACTCTCAGCAAATGTTGTTTTCTACACTCAGAAATACGATTTCCGGAGCTGGTGGGGCTATGAACTCTCAAGTGAGTTCTGAAAGTGTTGCAAAAATTAAAGAAAGTTTAGAGAGTTTAGAGGTTCGTTCTGCGGCATCTGGATATTTGAGTGGAATTAAAAATAGTGCTGCTAATTCCTTTGAAAGGAAGACGTTGGTATTTGAGTTTGTAACACTCTGGTTCGATGGCAGCAGGAGCGTGCTTGCTTCGGATGTGAATTTGGTTGCGGGTCAAGTACGCGCTTTTTTAGGTCAGTGCAGTGGAATCACAGTTGAAGAAAGGGTTGGTTATCATGATGCCGTGAAAAGTAGAAACACTACCAATAAACCAGAACTAATAAGAGCGCTTGAAAACTGTTCGGCTTAAGTGTTTTTTGAGCTTTTTGAAAGTTTTTGGAGGGTTTTTAAATGCGGGTTTTAAATTTTCTGTTTCTTGCAACGGCTATGTCGATTTCTTCTTTGTCGCACTCGGAAGAATATTTTGGTGTTTTTTTGGGTGCATTGAAAGGGGAGATTGTTCCAGCTGTTCCAAGACCGAAGTTTAAACTATCACATGAGTTTCAGTTTGATGATCCTAACGGTCTTGTCTGGAGTGTGCCACCAGAGGTGGAAGTAGACGGCGCTTCAATACCGCAAGCGTTTTGGTCATTTATAGGTGGACCTTTTGAGGGCGAGTATGTTAGGGCCTCTGTGATTCATGACTATTATTGTGATATTAAAACCAGAACTGAGCATGATACGCACAGGAGCTTTTATTATGGAATGAGAGCGGCAGGGGTAGAGAAATGGAAAGCTAAGTTCATGTATTGGGCCGTTGAGACGTTTGGCCCTACATGGACTATTACAGAACGTGTGTCTCAGAAATTAAATTGCAGCTCTGTGGGCGGCCAAATTGCCTGCACACAAAATCCAGTGATGAGTAATAAGCTAGTTAGTTTTCCATCAGTCGATCTTGGTGATCCTGACACATTAGCCGCGGCGTTAAGTAAAGCGTCAGCCGTTGCTAGGTCGCTTAAAACTAGTGATGGAGAAATTTTAGATGTAACAGCAGGTGGGCAAGTAATGGCAGGGTTAGATAATATATCTAATAGCGCTGAAAATTACCGTAAAGTTTTCTATGCCCAGTCTTTCAAGACCAATCCTGAATCTCTTGGCGTTCTTTCTCAGTGGAATGCTGCCGGCCTGGATAAAGTTGAGTCTTGGGATAATAATGTGATTCCCCAATATAAATCCTCGGCGCCGCTTGATTTTTCTACTGTTGCGCGTGTTCGCGAAGGGGAGTCTTTCCGGTTGGATGCTCGTTCTGGTGGGCTTTTGCGTGATCGAATTAATTTTGACGCTTTGGACATGAAAACGACCAGTGGTGATTTATAGATGCTCTGCTTAAGTTAAGGGCTAGAAGTGTCGAAAATGTGTCGAAAACGCTGTGCTATACAGTGGCTAACAGTGTAATGGAATACTCATAACCTGTTGATTATGCTGGATATGTGCTGGCGTGTGCTGTTCTGAGACGGGTTCAAATCCCTATCTTCCCGCCATATTGAAGTACGCAAAGCCCGCTGAAGTCTTGATAGATTCCAGCGGGCTTTTTTGTGGGGCGCAGGTTTAGGGTAAAACTGTCCTAAAAATGCTCCCTGTCCGTCCTTTTTATGCTGTTCCCCATCGGCAGCGCTTACTTGCAGGTTAGCGGGGCAGGGGCTGGATCTTTTTCACAGCTTCAAGCCAGTCCGCATCGAGTTGCAGTTGGTCAATATCCATACCCAGTTCTTCCATGCGTTCCTGGTGTTGGTTGATTTCCGCCACCGCTTCACTCAGGGCGCTGGAGTTGCCATCCAACTGGTGCATTTGGGTCAGGCCCAGGTGGTAGAAGCGCAGGAGCTGCATGGCGTCTGGGTCGCGGGCGGCGACGCCGGCTTTGACGTGGTGCATCAGGTTGGTCACGCGCATCAGGCTGCGTTTCAGGCGCCAGCCGTACACGGCAGCGGCCATAAAGGGCTGTGGCCACAGCACTACGCGCACCAGGACCACGGTCAGCGCTAATGCGGCGATAACCCCACCAAGGTTCCAGCGGAAGTTGTCGCCGCCTGGGGTGCCGAATAGCAGCACAGCGCTGCTCGACAGCAGCATGGCCAGGGCGACGAAGATTGCCGCTATCGTCAGGGTGCTGCGGCGGGTTTGCTGACGGTAGATTTCAGGAGTGCGGTGCTGGATTTTGAACATCGGGGCCACGGTAATTCTCACTTGAGCAGGTGGTAGCGGCGTTGCTTACAGGTTGGGTAGGGCAGGCCGGGTTGTCGAGGCATGCTCCCAATGCTGCAAATTATGCGCGATTGCTCGTCAACAGGTATCTTCGCCCATCCGTTGACCGCATCGCTTAAGGATTTACCGGGTTTATGAGTCGTACTGTGTTTCAGGTTGTGATTATCTGCGTGGCAGCGCTGTGTTCGAGCACCGCGTTGGCCAAGGTCGAGGTGCAGGCCGGGCAGCACAAGACGCTCGGGCGGGTTTTGCTGGCCAAGGTCTCCGAGGATATTGCGCCGGGCGATTACGAGGCGCTGCTCAAGGGCATCAAAGCCAACCCGGGCAAGTACGCGAAGAAAATCGTCATGCTCGACAGCATCGGCGGCAGCGTATCCGAGGCCATTCGCATGGGGCGTTTGCTGCGTGAAACCGGCTTCGACGCTTTGGTGCCGTCCACCGGGGTGTGCCAGGGCAGTTGCGTGTACCTGCTGGCGGCGGGGCATGGAAAAAGCGTGCGCGGTTATGTGGGGATTCACAGGCCGTATTATGCGGGCAGTGATTCGGTGCATTCGGCATCTGCCTTCGGGCCGAGCCGCGCCACTCAAACCGCCTATTTCAAGGAAATGCAGATTCCGCCGGAACTGCTTGCGGCGATCAACAGCACCGAGCCACGGCGCATGCGCGTGCTGACGCCGGCTGAGCTGGCGCGCTATCGCTTGAAGTGAGGCGGTCGCTTGCTTGCCAGCGTTGGCGCGCTGTCAGCTGGTGCGGTGCCTTTCGAAGAAGCTCATGACCTGCTTGCTGGCGTCCTCGCGGGGCATGTCGTAGCGCTGCTGCACCAGGTTGGTCAGTTTCTGCGCGTCGCCTTCGGATTTGATCAGTTCATCCAGGGTCAGCTCGTCCCAGACAATCAGGGCGAGGCCGGCCAGTTTGCGCCAGTTTTTCTGGATGATTTCGGCAAGGGGTCTGCTCATGTGTGGTGCTCCTGAGGTTACCGCGCTGGGCCGGTTGCGCGGTCAGAGCGGAATTGTGCTGATGCCAGCCTGTCAAAGCTGAGGTCGTCAGTCGGTGCGCTACAGCGCTTATGCGGGTTTGCCTACCGATGCCATGGCGCTGCGCCGATAGCCTGATTGCCGCGCCGTAGGTGAAATGGCGTGGCAATTGCTCTATTTAGAGCCTCATGGGCCTGTTCTGGCATGCCTGCAGTCAATTCAAGGATATGCCGCAATGTCGATGATCGAACCTGTGCTGCTGACGGCTGCACGCGTCTGTACCTTTGCCGGGGAGCAGTTGCTGACCAACGCCAGCGGCTTTTACTTCGCCCGCGATGAGCGTCTGTTCTTGGTAACCAGTCGGCACGTGATGATTGATGAGCCGAGCCAGCATTTTCCCGATCGTATCGAGATCGAAGTGCACACCGATTTGCACAATGTTGCGCAGACCACCGGCTTCTCCATGCTGCTCTATCGCGATGGCCAGAGCCTCTGGCGGCAGGGCTGCGATGGCGCCGGTGATGTGGATGTGGCGGTGCTGGAGATCGAGCGCGCGGCGCTGCCAGAGAGCATGGTCTATCACGCCTTTACTCCGGAGCATCTGCTGCAGCCGCAAACCCCGGTCGAGGTCGGCACGTCCTTGCTGGTGGTGGGTTTCCCCCTTGGTTTTCACGACACGCTGCACCATATCGCGGTGGTGCGGCATGCCGTGGTGGCGTCGTCATTCGGCCTGCGTTTTCAGGGCCAGGGGTACTTTCTGACCGATGCCCGCACGCACCGCGGCACCAGTGGTGCGCCAGTGGTAATGCGCATACCGGACAGCGAGACAGATGAGTTGCCATGGGTGCTGCTGGGCGTGCATTCGGCGCGGCTTGATCTGGGCAGCCGGGATCTAGAGGTGGACGAGGCCCTAGGGCTCAATTGCACCTGGTATGCCGATATTCTGCTGACCCTGACTCAGTAAGGACCTGGGCTCAACGTTGCTGCTGCAGCTCGGGTGCAGCGGCCATGTTGATGTCCTTGACCAGGCCTGATGTGGCCCTGATCACCTCGCGTGCCATGCGGGTCTCCTGCTCGTTGTGGGTCTGTGCCACCAGCACCACATCACCGTGGGTTATCGCCTTGCTCACCAGCTTGGCAACGCGTCCGTGATGCTGGCCAGCGCCGGATGAGGCGCCGATCACACTGCCGAGAAAACCGCCGATAAAGCCCCCCATGCCCATCAGGGAGAAGGGCGCAAGGATCGGGCTGGCGTGGAACAGGCTGACTTCACTGACGATCAACGCCACCGCGATCAAGGCACCAATGCCGATACCAATACCGGTACCAATAGTGATGTCGACCAGCATGTCCTTGAGAACCTTGTTGCTTTTCCCCTGCGGTGCAGGAGCGGGTGGGGCATCGGCGTTGCCTGCAACGATCTCCAGCTGTTCGTGGTGCATGCCGCGCTGAATCAGCTGGGCCAGCGCCTGTTCAGCGGTGCTGCGTTGGGTAAAGAAGCCTGAAACGTGGTGGCGATAGAGGTCCATCTTGCTGCTCCTGATCGTGAGCCGTCGTCGACGACCGAATGGAAGCTTAAGCCGCGTAAATGGGCGTGTCTGTGCGCCTGCGTACGCAGGGTGCATCGCGACACCCGCGATTGTGCGGTCTATGCGCGCCAGCGTACCGACAGGACTGCGCCGAGCTGCGATTGTCGCTCCAGGCGAGCTGCAGCCGTGGCGTAAATGCCGTATTTCAAGGTGGCGTTTAGCCTGCAGTTGCCTGTGCATTAATCGTCGGAGATGCGCCATGAAAATCCACTACCGCCCGCTCCTGCTGGCGTTTGCCATTGTCTATGCCGTCCTTGCCGTGAGCAGTCTGCTGATTGCCATGAGCCTGGCGCAGAGCGCCATGTCATAGGTAATTGATCTGGCGACCAAGAATGCTGTCTGCCGCGCTGACCGAGCGCTGTGGCTTAGCCCACCTGGGCCCGTGTGCGGCGAAAGCTGTGGCGTGCTTACCCGTAATTGTTTTTGAGGACATTCCTATGAACAGGACTTCATCCATCGTTGATGGCATGGCTGCGTTGCGTTTTGCCGGCCTTTGCGCCGGGCTGCTGATGCTCAGCGCCTGCGCTTCACCGCCCCTGCCGCCAAGCCAGGCGTTGCAAGCTGCCGAATCGGCGATCAGCAATGCCGAACAGGCCCGCGTGGCCGATTACGCCTCACCGGAGCTGGGTGTCGCTCGGGAAAAACTGACCGCCGCCAATATGGCTGTGCAGCGTGAGGAGATGCTGCTCGCCGAGCGCCTGGCAGACCAGTCGCGGGTAGAGGCCGAGCTGGCCCTGGCCAAGTCACAGGCGACCAAAGCCAAGGTAGTCAATGACGAAATGCAGAAAAGCACCAACAGCCTGAAACAGGAAATGCAACGCAACACGGGAGCTCAACAATGAACCTTGCTCATAACGCGAAGCACCTGCTGCTGGTCAGCGCAATCAGCCTTGCGCTGGCCGGCTGCGCCGCTAAACCGAGCATGCCGGAAGGCGCCGCCGATGTGCGCGGCAAGCTCACCCGCTTGCAAGCCGATCCACAGCTGAATACTCGCGCGCCTGTAGCGCTCAAGGCCGCTGAAGATGCGGTGATCGTTGCCGAACAGCCGCGTAAGAATCAGGACGCAGAGCAGGCCTTGGGCCAGCATCTGGTGGTGATGGCTGATCGCAAAGTGGAAATTGCCACGGCGCTGGCGCAGACACGCTTCTACGAGGATCAGCGCAAAATCCTCAGCCAGCAGCGTGAAGGCGCGCGTCTGGATTCGCGCACCCGCGAGGCCGACCAGGCGCAGCGGCAGAACAGCCAGTTGCAGCAACAGATTGATGAGCTGAATGCCAAGCAAACCGAACGTGGTTTGGTCATGACCCTGGGTGATCTGCTATTCGCTACCGGGCGCTCGGAGTTGCGTGCGGGTACGGCCAATAACCTCGGCAAGCTGGCGATTTTTCTCAGCCAGCATCCTGAGCGCCAAGTACTGATTGAAGGGCATACCGATAACGTCGGCAGCGAAGAAATGAACCTGAGCCTTTCGCAACGTCGCGCCGACTCGGTGATGCATTACCTGACCAATCAGGGCGTTTCCCCAAGCCGTCTGGGTGCTTCGGGCAAGGGCGAGAGCATGCCAGTTGCCGGTAATGAGTCGGCTTCAGGTCGGCAGATGAACCGGCGGGTGGAAATCATCATCAGCCATGACATGGCATCACAACGCTGATGCCATGTTCTGACCTGCAGCCTTTGTAGGTCAGCTAAGGGCAGGTCGGAGCCCTTCCGACCTGCATGGCCTTACACCTCTGTCTGGCCGCTTTTCGGGTGATTAGGCGAACTGCACCGGGCAGCGTTCCGGGCCTTCCAGCTTGCGAATTTCGTCGATCACCTGTGGCCGTGCGTGGTGCAACACCAGATGCCGCTGCTGGCTGTGCAGGCGGCGTGCTTCCTGGTGCAGCATGGTGACGCCGGCGTAGTCGATAAAGTTGATATGCCGCGCATCGATCATCACCCACGCTGCACCGCTGCGTTGCAGGCGTTGCTGCAGGTAATGACAGGCACCGAAGAAGATCGAACCTTCGATACACAGCCATTCCTGCTCGCCGTCCTGCCACTGGCGCACGCGCGGCTGTGAAGTGCGCTTGAGGTAGACGATCAGTGAGGCCAGTACGCCGGCGTAGATGGCGCTTTGCAGCTCCAGCACCAGGGTCGCCAGCACGGTCAGCAGCATCACCAGAAACTCACTGCGACTCACGCGCTTCAGGGCTTTAACGGCGGTGAGGTCGAACAGTCCCCAGCAGATCAGCAGAATGCTCGCCGCCATGGCGGGAATCGGCACATAGGCAAACAGGCTGCTGCCATACAGGGCGAACAACGCCACCAGCAGGGCAGAGAACACCCCGGCCATGGGTGAGCAGGCGCCGGCTTGCTGGTTGAGCGCTGAGCGGGTGAAGGAGCCGGCCGACAGCGAACCGCTGAACCAGGGGCCAAGGATATTCGACAGGCCCTGGGCGCGGACTTCCTGATTGGCATCGAACAGTTGCTGGGATTTATCTGCCAGGGCGCGGGCAATCGACAGGCTGGTGACCAGACCGAGCAATCCGCAGGCCACGGCCGCAGGCAGCAGTTGCAGGATGTGGCTGAGGTTGAAATCCAGCAGGGCGAAGGGCGGTAGGCTACCTTCGAAACGGCTGACCAGTGCGACGTGTTCAAGCTGCTCAGGCCAGGCCATAACCAGCAGGCTGGCGGCCACAATTCCAATAAGCAAGGCTGGCGCACGTGGCCACAAACGCCTGCTTATCAGGCTGATGCTCAGGGTGAACACTGCTACGGCCAGGGTGCGCCAGTCACTCTCGGCCAGGTGCTCGCCGAGGTTGAGCAGGCTTGTGAGCGCGGTGGCCTGGCTGGTGACGGTGAGGCCGAGCAGGTTGGGCAACTGGCCGATGCCGATCACCAGTGCCGCGCCCAGGGTGAACCCCAGCACCACCGAATGCGAAACGAAATTCACCAGCGCGCCGAAGCGCAGCAAGCCGAGCAGCCATTGGCATACACCAGCTAACAGGGTCAGCAGCAGAATCAGGGCAATAAAGTGGTCGCTGCCTGGTGTCGCCATCGGGCTGACACTGCTGAACAACACGATGGAGATCGCGGCGGTGGGGCCGCAGATCAGAAAACCGGAGGAGCCCCACAGGCAGGCGATCAGCACCGGCACGATGGCCGCATACAAGCCGTATTGCGGCGGCAGCCCGGCGATCAGGGCGTAGGCGATGGATTGCGGCAGCGCCAGGATGGCGCCGTTGAGCCCCACCAGCAGGTCTTTACCGAGGCTGCGTTTGCTGCAATGCGGTAGCCAGCGCAGAAAGGGCAACAGGGACTGAAGGCGGAGCAATGGCATGCGTGGGCTTCTTGTGCGGGCGATGGACAAGGCCGCTGCACAGCAGCGGCCCGTCTACTTTAGGGAATCAAGCCGGGCGGTTCAAAGCTTGGCGTTAACTGCGGCCAGGCCATCACCGCCAGCGCGGCTGGTTACACCTTCGAGCCAGCCGGCAACCACCGCTGGGTTGGCCTTGAGCCAAGCCTTGATCGCGTCATCGTTGCTGGCCTGTTTGCTCAGCACCTGATCCATGATGGCGTTCTCCATCTCCTGGGTGAATTTCAGGTTGCTCAGCAGCTTGCCGACATTCGGGCACTGCGCGGCGTAGCCTTTGCGGGCCAGGGTGTTGACGCTGCCGCTGGCACCGAAGTACTTCTCGCCGCCCTTGAGGTAGCGCATGTCGTATTGCACGTTCATCGGGTGCGGGGTCCAGCCGAGGAACACCACAAACTGCTCGCGCTTCACTGCGCGGCCGACCTGCACCAGCATGGCCTGCTCGCTGGATTCGACCAAGCTCCAGTCCTTGAGACCGAATTCATCGGCGGCGATCATCTTCTGGATGGATTCGTTGGCCGGTGCGCCGGAACCGATGCCATAGATCTTGTGCTTGAACTTGTCGGCATGCTGATCGAGATCGGCAAAGGTTTTCACTCCAGCCTCATAGGCGTAGGTGGGTACTGCCAGGGTGTACTCGGTGCCGCTGAGGTTTTCCACCAGTTGCTCGACTTCACCGGTGCTGACGAATTTGTCGTAGTTGCTCTGCTGCGCGGGCATCCAGTTGCCGAGGAACACATCCACCTGACCTTTCTGCAGCCCGGCGAAAATGATCGGCACGGCCAGGGTTTGCGGTTGCGCCTTGTAGCCCAGGCCGTCGAGCAGGAAGCTGGCGATACCATTGGTTACGGCTATATCACTCCAACCCGGGTCACCGAGTTTCACCGTGGCGCAACTGGCGTCTTCGGCGAAGGTATAGCTGCTGGCGGCCAGGAACAGGCTACCGATAAGCGCTGTGCGAAGTGTGTGCATGGCATGTGTCCTCTTGAATTATTAGTTATGGATCAACGCGGCAGTGGTGCAATCAGGGTTGCGGGAAGCGGGCGCGACGTTCGAGGTCGTCGAGGTCAATGTGGTTGCGCATGTACTGCTGGCTGGCGTCGACCATTGGTTGATGGTCCCAGCTGGCCAGGCGGCCTTTGGTCAGGGCGCTGGCAACGAAACGTCGGCGGCGCTGGCTGGCCAGGGTGGCCTGATGAATCGCCGGCATGTCCCAGCGCGCCTGGGCCTGGTTGATAAAGTCGGCGAGCAGGCTTTGGTGCTCGGCGGACTCTGCCAGATTTTCGCGCTCTTGCGGGTCGAGGCGCAGGTTGAACAGCAACAGGGGGTCCTGTTCGGAGTAGATAAATTTCCACTCGCCCTGGCGGATCATCATCAGCGGGCTGATGGTGCCTTCGGCCATGTATTCGCCAATCACTTCATCATGCCCTTGGCGACCTTCGAGGTGTGCCAGTAGCGAGCGGCCATCCAGCGACAGGTCGGCTTGCAGCGTGCCGCCGGCCAGTTCTACCAGGGTCGGCAGCAGGTCCATGGTCGAGACATTCTGGCTTACCCGGCGCGCAGCAAACTGCTTGGGTGCATGCACCAGCAGCGGCACGCGGGCGGCCATTTCAAACCAGTGCATTTTGTACCAGAGGCCACGCTCACCCAGCATGTCGCCGTGGTCGCCGGAGAACACGATGATGGTGTTGTCGCTCAGGTTGCAGTCCTTGAGGGTTTTCAGCAGTTTGCCGATGTTGCTGTCGATGTAGCTGCAGGCGCCGAAGTAAGCGCGGCGCGCGTCCTTGATCTTCTGCTCGGGCAGCGGCTTGTCCCACAGGTCGATGACTTTCATCAGACGTTGCGAGTGCGGATCTTGCTCGGCCTGATCGATGTGCTGGCGCGGCAGTGGGATTTCCTCATCGCGGTAGAGGTCCCAGAACTCGGCCGGGATGGTGTAGGGATCATGCGGGTGGGTCATCGACACGGTCAGGCAGAAAGGCTGATCGCCGTCGCTGCGCACGTGGTCATACAGATACTGCTGGGCCTTGAACACCACCTCTTCATCGAAATCCAGCTGGTTGGTGCGCACGCACGAACCGGCCTGCAGCACTGAAGACATGTTGTGGTACCAGCTGGCGCGCACGTCCGGCTCATCCCAGTTCACCGCCCAACCGTAATCGGCGGGGTAGATGTCGCTGGTCAGGCGCTCTTCATAGCCATGCAACTGGTCCGGGCCACAGAAATGCATCTTGCCCGACAGCGCGGTGCGATAGCCCAGGCGGCGCAGGTAATGGGCGTAGGTCGGTACATCGGCGGGGAAGTCGGCAGCGTTGTCGTAGGCGCCGATCTTCGAGGGCAGCTGGCCGCTGACCAGGGTAAAGCGCGACGGCGCGCACAGTGGGCTGTTGCAGTAGGCCGCATCGAACACCACAGCGTCGGCGGCCAGGCGCATCAGGTTAGGCATCTGAATCGGCGAGGCGGCATCGTGGAGCGGCAGAATCGGCGCGGCCATTTGATCGGCCATGATAAAGAGGATGTTCGGGCGTTTCATGGCAGCCGGTATTCCATATAAAAGATTTATGCGACAGTGCTGGCTTGATCATCCGGCTTAGCAAAAGCTGGGTAAACCTGCTGTCAGCAGATGCATTGGATAACCTGAGCTTATGTTTGAACGCATCGATGGCGTGTCACTGGATGTGCTGCGGGTGTTCGAGTCCGCCGCCCGCCAGCTGAGCTTTACCGCCGCCGCCAGCGAGCTGGGCACTAGCCAGCCGGCGATCAGCCAGCAGATCAAACGGCTGGAGCAGCAACTGGCCACGCGGCTGTTCGACCGGGTGTATCGGGGCATTGCCCTTACCGATGCCGGTGAGCTGTTGCTGAGCTATGTACAGGATGGCCTGCAGAGTCTGGATGCCGGGCTGCTGGCGGTCACCGCGCAACAGCAGCACGAAGTGCTGCAGGTGGCCACTGACTTTGCCTTTGCCGCCTACTGGCTGATGCCGCGCCTGCAGCGCTTCCACCAGTTGCACCCGGAGGTGGATGTCAGCCTGATCACCAGCGAACGTGATCAGGGCACGTTGCCGGCGGAGATTGATGTGGCGATCAACTTCGGCGACGGGCGCTTCAAGCACGCCGAGGCGCAGCTGATGTTTCGCGAAGAAGTGTTCCCGGTGTGCAGCCCGCAGCTGCTCAAGGGCCGCGACCTACCGTTGCCATCCGCTGCGCTGGCGAGCCTGCCGCTGCTACACCTGCGTCCGGAAAACCGCTCGCGCTGGTTCGATTGGGCGGGGCTGTTTCGCGCGTTTGGCCTGCAGCAAACGCCGAGTCCGGGTAGCCTGCGTTTTGATAACTACACCTTGCTGATTCAGGCGGCCATCGCGGGGCAGGGCGTGGCCATCGGCTGGCGGCATCTGGTCGATGAGCTGCTCACGCAGAATCTGCTGTGCCGGGTGGGCGAAGAAGTTGCGCATTCAGAGATGGGTTATTACCTGGTGCTGCCTGAGCGCAAACGCCGTCAGCGTCTGACGCAGGTGTTTGTCGACTGGTTGCAGGTTGAACTGGCTAAGGGGCCGGGGAGGTAACCGCCCCCGACCGTCAGGTCAGGCTCGCTTAGGGCAAGCTATTTGCGCTGCCACTTGCCTTCAAGCTGGATGTACTGCCCTGCTGGGGTCTTGTCGATGGCTTTCTGCCCGGCAATCGCTTCCACATCGCTGAGCTGGATACCGTTCTGCGCCGCCAGTTTCTGGTATTCGGCGCGGCGCGCCTGGTTGATCAGCTGGGCGATTTCGGCGGCCTGGCCGCTGTTACTTACCACACCCAGATAGCCATTGGGCATTTCGCCTAATTGGCCGCTGGCTTTGGCGTCACCCAAGGCGGACATGGCTTCGTTAAGGTTCAGGGCTACGGCCGGCAGGCTCAGGCTGAGCAGCAGTAACAGACTGGCAAGGCGTTTGTAGAGATTCATGTCGGGCTCCTTAGAACAATCCGCTGGATTCGCTGAACATGCTGTCCAGGGCTTTATCCACCTTGATATAGATTTCGTGCTCGATCTTCACATTGAGGTTGATGTTGATCGGCTCATTGGGCATCGCCAGCTGTACGGTCGGGGTGCAGGCCGTACTGAGCAGCCCTAGAAGCAGGACGGCGAAACAACTACGCAAGCGCATGGCGCTTCTCCTTGGTCATGGCTCTGTCGGGGCCGTGTTGGCATTGCGTTCCAGCATACGCTGTTGCACGCGTTGCTTGATGATGTCGCTGACCTTGTCGGTCAGTTGCAGGCTGGCCAGCAGGGTCGGAATGTCTTCTTCCAGGTTGATATTGAAGTGGATCGGTCGGCCTTGTTCGATGGCCGGATTCTGTCCCTCTAGGCGCATGGCCAAAGCCAACTTGCCTTGCTGATCGTAGTTGACCTGAGTGCTCAGAGTGGTAAAGCGAAAATCCTCCAGCGATTGGGTCACCAGCTGCATCGCCGGGTTGCTGCGGCCGAGGGCGCGGATACGTTCTGAGTGAAACTGCAAGCGCCCGCCGGGTTCGCGGGCTGCCAGCTGGCCTTGTTCGATGGTCATGTCCTGGCTGCTGATCTGTAGCGGCAATTCGCCATCCAGGGTGCCGGTGCCTGCCAGGCCCTCTGTGGGATAGAGGATAAACAGCTGCTCAAGTTCCAGGCCCTGCACCTGCACAGGGAACAGCAGCGGTTCGGCGGCCAGGCTCCATTGCCCGGGTGCCAGTTGCAGCTTGCCACCCATCAGCGCTGCTTCGGCCTGGCGTAGCTGTAGTTGGCCTTGGGTCGGTGTTTGCAGCGCGGCGCTGTAACTGCCGCTGAGCTGCAGCGGGCCTAGCGGTATGCCGGGGTTAGCCTGGGCCAGGCGCAGCTCGCTCAACTCAAGCTGCAGCTGTTTGGGGTCGACTCGCACATTGATACGGCTATCCAAACCCTCCAGTGCGGTGCGGTCATAAATCCCGCCCAGGCCCTTACCGGAGAGTTCGAGTTTGACTGTGGGCAGCTGTTGACCGCTGGCCAGAGTCAGGCTGGCGTTGCCATTCAGGCGACCGTTGTTCAGCTCCAGCAGGGCTGGCCAGGCTGTGAAACTGTCTTTTATCTGGTTGCCGCTGCGCAGAAACAGCTCCGCCAGTTGCGCTTGCAGGCTTAGGCCCTTGGCGCTGCTGTGTTGCGCCTGCAGCTGGAGTTGCAGGCCGGCATCGTTGTGCAGTGTGCCCTCCAGCTCCGCCTGCTGTGGGTTGGCAGTCACAGGGCCTTGCCAGTACCAGCGCTGGGGCTGCAATTGCCCATGTTGCAGCTGCGCACTGAGGTCGAGCGGGCCTTTTAGTTGCCAGTCTTGCAGCACGCCTGCCGCCAGTTGAGCTTGCAGCTGCAGTCCGCTGCTACTGGCCTTGAGTTGCTGTGCTCGCACATCCGCACTGCGCAGGTGCTGCAGGCTGAGCTGTGAGCCTTTGCCGAGTGCCAGATCCAGCTGTTGTGCATTCAGAAAAGCGTCGAGTTGCAGCTGCGTTTGCAGCGCGCCGATCTTCCAGCTCTCCAACTGAAATGCCTGGGTGGATGCGTTAAGGCTGCCGTCCAGCAGTTGCAAGCCCCAGGGCAGGCCATTGGCCAGGACCAGCGTTCCTCGCAGCTCAAATTGGCTGCGGCCTTGACCCTTTAACAGCAGTTGCAGAGGCAGGGCGCGACCCACCAGTTGTGGCGCCAGGTTGTCGGGCGTTTGCGTGGCCTGGATTGTTAGCTGTAGCGCTTCGGGATGCAGTTCCGCGGGTACGCCACTGATAAGGTCATTGGCAATCTGCTTGAGGTTGAGGTCGGCGTTCAGGCTATCGGCCAGCCACTGCCCATCCTGCGCCTGGGCGGACACATCGAAGCTGCCCTGCAACTGACCGAGAGCGGGAATGGGCCAGGGTTCTGGCAGGTTGGCGCTGGCTTGCAACTGGCCGCTGGCCAGCTGCAGTTGTGCCAGGTTAAGTGGGCCAGGGGCAAGCTGCAGTTGCCAGCTTGCCTTCAGCTGCGCTGCCGTCGGAGCCTCAGGCAGTGTGCCTGCGGCGTTGGGCAGCCATTGGCTTAGCCAGCTTTGCAGCACCGCGCCTTGCTGCAGATCACCGGTGAAATCGCCTTGCCAGAGTTGCCCGGCGGCGCTCTGTTGCAGGCTACTGCTGAGCTGCAATTGCCGTTGCTGATTGATCGTCAAGCTTAGCTGCAGCGCTGCAGTTGTGGCGTCACCCTGTAGTTGCGCATGCCAACTCAGTTGGTCCTGCTGATGTTGCAGGTTGAGTTGCGCATCAACCTGCGAGATGTCTTTGCGTAGCAGCAGATCGCCGAGCAGCTGGCAGCGCGTGTCGGCGCAGGGCAGCTCGATCTGCAGTGCATCGAGCTGCACGCGTTGCGGCAAGAGGCTGATAACGGCAGCGAGCTGCTCCAGCGGCACCTCAAAATCCGCACTGTCGTCAGCTGCAGGCTCGGCTTGAGAGGGCAGATTCAGTTGCAGGCCGGTGATCTGCACCTGCTGCCAGAAGGGCGGCGCCAGGCTGAATCCGCTCCAGCGCAATTGCACCTGTTGCAGCTGCACTGCGCCGCTGGGGTGCTGCAGGCTGAGCTGGTCAAGCTGGATGCCCTGGGAGGATAGGCCCAAGCCGCGCCATTCAAGGTTTTCGATCTGCTCGCGCTCGAGTAGGCGGCTCAGGCTCAGGTAGCCATAAGCGCCAAGCAGTACGAGCAGTAAAACCAGGCAACTGATAAGTCGCAGCCAGGTGCGCCGGCTGGGCATAAGCACTGATCCATAGTGGGGAGTTGCGTGGCAGGACGTTAACCCATGTCTGGCAGGCTGCCAATCACAGGTTATTCTCTTCTGTGTAATTACAGCATTTAGTGGTAGTTTTGCTGTAAACAGACATTGTGAAAGTAGGAGGCCGTGATGAGCGCATTGATTCGACCGGTTGCCGACGCCGATGCGGTGCTGGCCAAAGCGCTGCTCAATACCCGTGAACAACTGGGCCTGACCCAGCAGGAACTGGCGGACATTATTGGCGTACACCGTACGGCCATCTCGCGCTGGGCTGAGGGTGGCCTGCGCGTGCACAGCAAGACCGGTGAGCTGGCCTTGCTGCTGGTGCGTGTATACCGCTCGCTGTTTGCCCTGTTTGGCGGCAACCTGGCGGATATGCAGCATTTTCTGCGTACTGATAACCGTCATCTGGATGCACCGCCCTTATCCCTGATGATGCAGGTGCAGGGGTTGGTGCGGGTGGTGGAGTATCTCGATGCGATTCGCGGCAAAGGCTAGAAGCTGTTTATGACCTGCTGCGCGTCGGGCCTGCGGCGTTAAAAACAGGCTCGGAATGCTCATGTACAGCTCGTACACTCCGCTTCCTCGCCGCTTTGACCAGCCGGAGGCTGTTACTAATGTAGCGCTTTGCATGACTCTAGCTCGCGAGGTCCTAAAACAGCTTCTAAACATCAAGCTATAAGCGCAGCACCCAACAATAATAAAAGCTAAGGACAACGCCACCATGGATATCTGGCAACGCTGCCAAGGCCCGCAGCAGATTAAACCCTTGCGCGGGCGCCTGGTGCGCTTGGTCGAGAGCCAGGCCCAGGTCGCCACCCTGCAACTGGTCGATACCCTTGCCGAACAGGCGCTGCTCGAAGAGCTGCTGGAAACCAGCAAGCCGCCGCTGCCGCAGAGTGCCGAGCCGCTGCATTACCTGCTGAAAACCCCGTTCCGTTATCCGCCGCTGCGCTGGGGCTCGCGCTTTGGTTCGGTGCATGAGCCGAGCCTGTTCTATGGCGCGCTGCGTATCGACACCGCCATGGCCGAGGCGGCGTATTACCGCTTTCTGCTCTGGGATGGCATGAGCATCGCGCCGCCTAGCGGACGTATCCTTTCCGAGCATTGCACCTTCGAGGCGCGCTATCAGGTTGAGCGCGGTATTCAGTTGCAGCATCCGCCGTTTGCGGATTTCCAGGCCGAGCTCTGTCATCCCAGCGCTTATCAACCTTGTCAGGCGGTGGGCGCTGCCATGCGTGGGGCAGGGGTTGAGGCGTTCGAGTACCGTTCGGCGCGCTGCCCGCTGAAGGGCAATAATGTTGCGCTATTCGTTCCAGGCGCGTTGGCAGAAAAGCGCCCGCGTAATCTGCTGAGCTGGCTGTGCGAAACCACGGACGACTATGTCGCCTTCAAGAATGCCCAGGTTCCGGATACCCCCAGAGTCTTTCGCCTGGATGCCTATCAGGTGGATGGCCGCCTGCCACGCCCGGCCTAGACAGGGCGGCTTTTTCAGGGCGTTTTGCCCTGAAAAAGGGCAGTGCGACGGCGTGACGCAGCGACTTGTGCACAATTGCGATGCGCCTTGTCAAGCAAGATGCAGTGCTTGACGTAAACCCTTGATTCTTTTTATTGATTTTATAAGTCAATGAAATATATAGATTTTTTGCGCTGGTGAAAAAATCACCAGTTTGACCTTGGGCCCCAAGCCATAGGCGCTGAGGCCGCTTGTTCCCATGTTATCCACGAAGTTATCCACAGCTTCTGTGGATTAACCCGAGCGCTTGCTCTAGACCGCCAGTCAGCACTTTTTTGCAAGACTTTACCTGGCTGAAAAAAGGAGTAGAGTTGCGCGCCTTCCCGGCTACCGCTGCTTTTTATGCCTCGCGCAATCACTCGACTACCTATCGCTTCAACCTCGGTTCCTCGCCTGCCCACCCGTGTAGCGCTCTGGCTACTGGACAGTCCTCGCCTCGGTAATGCCCCCAGCGTCAAACGCTTCGCCGGTCGCCTGCTTAAGCAGCCTGCTTTGCAGGGTGTGGTGCAGGCGCAGAGTCGACTGGGGCAAATGCTTTGCCGTGATTGCGGCAACCCGCGTGATCGGCGCATGGGTTTTGAGCTGCTGCGCCAGGCCGCCCGCGCAGGCGATATGGGCGCCCAGCTGGAACTCGGCCAGTTGTATAGCCAGCCGCGCAACAATGAACCGCAGCAGGCCCGCCATTGGCTGGAACTGGCAGCGGGACAGGGTTCGCCAGAGGCGCAGCAACTGCTCAAGCAGCTCTAGGGCCAGTGAACCTCTTCTAAATGTAGGCTCTGCTGGATTAAAGCAGGCTCCGTTGGCAGCAGCCGCTCTGTAAGAATACTGGTTATACTGCCAGTACTTTTCTGCGGAGCTGCTTATGCCCATCGATCTCTCCACCGCACTGGCACCTGCGCTGCTCGGTTTTGCCGCCGCAGCACTTCCTCTTCTATATGTGGCCTGGACGCTGCAACGCCGCCTGGCCAGTCAGCAGCTGGAATTCAGCCTGCTACAAGAGCGTCTGAATAATGCGCAGCTGGCTCAGACCGGCCTGACGGCGCAGCTGGATGATTGCCGCGAGGAAGTCGCCGAGATCAGCGAGATCAAGGCCGACCAGCAGGCTGAACTGGCGGCGCTGCGTCGTGAAGCCGACTTGCTGCAACAGGAGCGGCAGATCGCCCGTGAAGCCGCCCAGGCTTGGAGCAATCAGCGCGAACAGCAGGAGGCTGAAATTCGCCGCCTGGATGCCCAGCGTGCGGCCCTCAGCGCCGAACTTAAAGAACAGCAGGACAGCCATCAGCAGCGCTTGAGCGATCTGCAAGGCTCGCGCGATGAGTTGCGCGCGCAGTTCGCCGAGCTGGCCGGAAAGATCTTCGATGAGCGCGAGCAGCGTTTTGCCGAGACCAGCCAGCAGCAGCTCGGCCAGTTGCTCGACCCGCTCAAAGAACGCATTCAGTCCTTCGAAAAGCGCGTGGAAGAAAGCTATCAGCAGGAAGCCCGCGAGCGCTTTTCCCTGGGCAAGGAGCTGGAGCGTTTGCAGCAGCTCAACCAGCGCCTGGGCGATGAGGCGACCAACCTGACTCGAGCACTCAAGGGCCAGAAAACCCAAGGCAATTGGGGCGAGCTGGTGCTGGAGCGGGTGCTGGAGCATGCCGGGCTGGAGAAAGGCCGCGAGTATCAGACCCAGGTCAGCCTAAAAAGCGCCGATGGTGAACGCTTCCAGCCAGATGTGCTGATTCAGCTGCCCGGCGACAAGCAAGTGGTGGTGGACGCCAAGGTCAGCCTCACCGCGTACCAGCAATATATTGCTGCCGAGGACGACGCTAGCCGGCAGCTGTCGCTGAAGCAGCATGTGCTGTCGCTACGCAGCCACTTGAAGGGCCTGTCGCTCAAGGACTACCAGCGCCTGGAAGGCCTGCACAGCCTGGATTTCGTCCTGCTCTTCGTGCCGATCGAAGCAGCCTTCGCCGCAGCGTTGCAGGCCGATCCGGGTCTGTTTCAGGAGGCCTTCGATCAACATATTGTGATCGTCAGTCCGACCACCTTGCTGGCCACTTTGCGGGTGATCGACAGCCTGTGGCGGCAGGAGCGGCAGAGCCAGAACGCCCGCGAGATTGCCGAGCGCGCCGGCGCGCTATACGACAAGTTCGTCGCCTTTATTCAGGATCTGGATGAAATGGGCGCACGCCTGCAGCAGCTGGATAAGGCCTATGCCGGCGCGCGCAATAAGCTCTGCGAGGGCCGCGGCAATATCATCAGCCGGGTGGAAAACCTCAAACTGCTTGGTGCCCGTGCCAGCAAGAGCCTGCCTGTCGAGCTGCTCGAACAGGCGGCCGGGGTGGTGGTGCTGGATGATGAGGCGGCCGAGTAGGGCGCGCCTCTGTTTGTTGACGAGTTATCAGGCCGTGACCTGGGCTTGTTCAGCGGCCGCGCGTTGCGCCGCCGGTGAGTTGGCCAGGTAGTCCAGCGCTACGCGGATATCGCCTTCGCTGCGTGGGTGATAGCTGGGATTGAAATAGTGCAACACCGAACGGCCGATGCTGCCCATGCGCGGCAGCAAGCCGCGCTTGCCCAGGTGGTACCACAGGCGCAGAAAGCCAGGGCGGTAACGAGTGACCGGGTCCTGGCGCATCATGGTTCTCATCCCCATGCTGAACAGGAAGATCAGTGCGGGCGTGGCAATTAACATATACACCCAGCGCATCAGCACACTGCCGCCGATATGCACGTGCAGGTCATGGGCCACGCTGCGGTGTTCGACTTCCTCGGCGCCGTGCCAGCGCAGCAGGTCGAGCATCACCGGGTCGGCGTGGTCGAGGCTGCGGGTGGTGATGATCCAGTCACCCAGCACGCAGGTGAAGTGCTCCACTGCGGCGATCAGGCCGACTCGCTGACGCAGCCACCAGGGCTGCAGAGCGCGGCTGATGGCGTTGTTGCCGAGGGGAAAGTCGCACAGCACGCGCTCGAACAGCCAGTGGATGGGGCCGGTAAACGGCGTCGGATCGATGCCGTGGCGCAGCAGGTAGGGCGTCAGTGCGCTGTCGTGGGCGCGGGCGTGCTGCGCTTCCTGTTTGACGAAACCCTGCACGTCTTCGCGTAGTTGCGGGTCGCTGACCAGAGGCAGGGCCTTGTTGTAGACCCGGCAGAACCAGAACTCGCCGGTCGGCAGGATCAGATGCAGGCTGTTCATGATGTGCGAGGCTTCCGGCTCGTTCGGCACCCAGTGCAGCGGCGTGTTGGCAAAGTCGAAGCGTACTTTGCGTTGTTCCAGGCGGTGCTGTTCGCTCATCTTGATCCTCCTTATCGTCCTGCCGGTTTTTGGCCTGCAGGCACAGTACTGCCGGTCTCGCTGTGGATATGGGTGGTGAATTCACGCAGCCATTTGGCCAGTTGTTGCGGCTCAGCCAGCAGTTGCCAATGCCCGGCATCTGCCTCGCGCCGTTGCAGTCTGGGTGCCCAGTGCTGCAACTGGTCGAACAGTTGCGGGCGGACGAAGCGGTCGTGGGTCGGCACGATCAACTGCACCCGCACCTGGGTATGACGCAGACGCGGCCGGAACAGGCTGCGAATAAAGTTGGCGCGGTACAGCTTGACCCCGTGCATACCGTCGGAGCGTTGGCTGCTGCTGATTGGCACATTGCGCAGCCCTTCGACCTTGCGCAGCAGTTGTGGCCAGGCGCGGTCCAGGCCCAGACGCCAGGTCAGCTCGGGCAGCAGTGGGGTGTGGAACATCGCGATATACCAAGAACTCACCAGTTGCCCGAGCACTTGCAGCAGTGCTCGAGGCGTCTTTTGCTTGAGCTTGTCGCGCATCCAGTGGCCGACATGGTCCAGGCAAGGCCCGGAGATGCTGGTATAGGAAGCCAGCAGTGGCTGAATACGCGGCTCGGTGACTGCCTCCCAGGCCTGAATCGAGCCCCAGTCATGGGCCACCAGGTGCACCGGCTGCTCGGGGCTGAGGGCCTTGATTACTGCTTCCAGATCATTTGCCAGTTTCTCCAGGTGATACTCCAGGCGCTTGCGTGGAATATCCGATGCGCCAAAGCCGCGCACGTCGTAGGCGATGATCTGGTAATCACCTGCCAGCTCGCGCACCAGGGGTAGCCAAATTTCATGATTGTCCGGGTAGCCATGCACCAGCAGCAGAGTCGGGCCGTTCGGCTTGCCCCAGCGATAGGCCGCCAGCTGTACGCCATCGCCCTGAACCCAAAGCTGTTCGGTCTGCAACTCTATATGTGGCAGCACTGCTGGCGCGTTCATACGACTGCCCGATGCAGAGCGAGCGTTAGTGAGTAGCGCTGGGTGATAAAGGCGAGGTCGATGGGCATGCGGCGTCTCCGGATTGTCATGGCTGACCGTTACATCATTGGATGTCTCGGGCAGTGTTGGACGCTCGGGAGGGGTCTGCCTAGCCAACTTTTGGGCTAACAGCAGGGCCTGTTACGGTGTTACTGAGGCGGCTGAACCGCTCTGCAATAGGGCTTTGCGCGGGTTATGCGCGGGCAGATGAGCCGCTTGGAAAAGCAAATCCAGCCCTTGGTTGGGGGGATTATTGCCGTATTGCAGGGGCGCTATTAATACAGCAGTAATGCCACCGCACCGGCCAGCAAGCCAGCGGCCATCACCGGCAGAGTCATCAGCGCCAGTTTGCGGCCACCGATCAGTGCCACGAGAAAGCCTTTGACCAGGCTGTTGCTCAGCGCTGCGAGAAAGATCCCCTGCACCGCTACCTGTGCACCCAGTTCGCCCTTGGCACTGCGCGCCAGCGACAGGGTGATGGCATCCACGTCGGCCAGACCCGCGAGCAGCGCCACCAGGTAGACGCCGGCATCGCCCAGCCAGTGCTGGGCGCCTTCGACCATCAATAGAATCAGTGCCAGCAACGCGGCAAAGCGCAGCGCGGGGCCCAGCTCGAAGGGGTTTTTCAGGGGCGGTTCGGCTTGTTCGCTACTTTCCGTGCCAGCGCGGCGGAAGAACAGCAGCGCGCCAACGGCATACACCAGGGTGGCGATGCCCAGCGGCCAGATCAACTGTGGCAGCAAGCTGGCGTTTACCAGGCCGACCTCCAGCAATACCCGTGGAAACATCAACGCTGAGGTGGCGAGCAGGCCGCAGGCCAGAATCGCCTGCAGGTTGCGCCCTTGAGCCAGGCGCGCCAGGGTCACGGTCATCGCCGTGGACGACACCACGCCGCCGAGCAGCGCGGTGATCAGCAGGCCGTGGCGCATGCCGACTAGACGAATCGCCACATAGGCGGCAAAGCCGATACTGGCGATCAGCACCACCATCCACCAGATGGCGTAGGGGTTGAAAGCCTGCCAGGGGCCGTATCCCTGGTTGGGCAGCGCCGGTAGCAACACCAGGGAAATAAACAACAGTTTCAGCGCGCCGGACAGTTCCGCCTCGCTGAGCCGTTGTAGGGCGCCATGCAGCGATTGCTTGAGGCTCAGCAGCAGTGCCACGGCCACTGCGCCGGCCGCCGCCAGCCCGGCATAACCGGCCATGGCCAGGCTGCCGAGCAGAAAGGTGATCAGCAGTGCCACCTCGCTGGTCAGGCCCATATCACCCAGGCGTTGCAGTTCGCCAAAGTAGGAAGCGACCACCAGCAAGGCAAAACCGCTGAAGATCACCGCCCAGGCGATGACCCCGAAGTGCTCGCCGAGCAGCATGGCAAAAGCCCCGAGCAGGCTGCTCAAGGCGAAGGTGCGAATTCCCGCGACCAGTTGTGTGTCCTCGGTATTGCGTCCCTGCCAGCCGCGTTCGGCACCAATCAGCAGGCCGGCGGCCAAGGCGCTGGCGAAGTTCAGCAGGGTGTCGAGGGCTTCCGGCATGGGCAGATCCTGGGCGGGCAATGCTGGCAGTCTAGCCAGTGAGTGTTGGGCTGTATTGCGGCAGGTCAGCCAGCAGCGTTATAGCTGCGCAAGATTGTTCAAGACGCCGCGGCCGCGATGCGCCAGGCTATGCAGCAAAGGAGGGCGCATGAGCCGTTTGCAGCAGTTTCTCTATGGCGTTCGCGACAGCATCCCGATGATTGTCGGCATTCTGCCGTTTGGTCTGATTTATGGCGCGTTGGCCAGCCTGGCCGGGCTGAGCCTGGGGCAGGCGTTCGGCATGTCTCTGCTGGTGTATGCCGGCTCGGCGCAGTTTATTGCCATCAGCCTGCTGACGCTGGGTAGCGGCGCGGTGGTGATCCTGCTGACCACGCTGGTGGTCAATCTGCGTCATGTGCTTTACAGCGCGGCGCTGCAGCCCTATGTCGGCCGTTTGCCGCAGCGTTGGCGGGTGCCGTTGGCGTTCGGCTTGACCGATGAAACCTTTGCCGTGGTGCAGCGCCGTTACCTGGCGCGTGGCATGACCGAGCACGGCCAGTGGTATCACGCCGGAGTGGCGCTGGCGTTGTACCTGTCCTGGGTATCCAGCTCACTGGTGGGGGCGTTGTTTGGTCAAAGTGTGCCGAACCTGGCGGGCTGGGGGTTGGACTTCGCCATGCTGGCGACCTTTATCGGCATTGTGGTGCCGGCGCTGCGCAATCAGCCGCAGATTGCTGCGGCTCTGGTAGCCGGTGCGGTGGCGCTGCTGTGCCACGCCTGGCCTTACAAGCTGGGGCTGATGGCGGCTGCGCTGAGTGGCATCGTGGTCGGTGTATGGCTGGAGCAATGCAAAACGTCGGTGACTGTCGAGGAGGGCGCGTGATGGCTATCTGGCTGCTGATTCTCGGTATGGCGCTGATCACTTTTGCAATTCGCTATAGCCTGTTTGCCTTTCCCGATCTGCGTTTCCCGCCGCTGGTGCGTCAGGGCCTGCATTACGTGCCGACCGCCGTGCTGAGCGCCATTGTCCTGCCGGGCATGTTGATTCCCGATGGCCAGCACTGGGCGTTCAGCCTGGACAATGCCTATTTGCTGGCGGGGCTGGCGACCATTGCCATCGCCGCGCTGACCCGGCACTTGCTGGCGACCATCGGCGGCGGTCTGCTGGTGTTTTTTATCGTGCGTTGGTTATTGGGGCAGTTGCCCCTGTAAGCAGGGTTATTTGCCGGCTGGATTTGTAGAAAATGCAGCAAAAGGCAGGTTTTGCTGTGGCTTTGTCGGGTGTTCTTGCAGTCAAATGCCTGACAACCCGCTTGGCCACTGCAGACAGGTACACGGACGATGACCGAACAATCACAATTCGCATTGCTGGGTAAAAAGCGCTTTTTGCCGTTTTTCATCACCCAGCTGTTGGGTGCTTTCAACGACAACATCTTCAAGCAATCACTGATTCTCGCCATTCTGTTCAAGATCAGTTCCGGGGCCGACAAGGCCCTGCTGGTCAACCTCTGCGCGCTGCTGTTTATCCTGCCGTTCTTTCTGTTCTCGGCCCTCGGCGGTCAGTTTGGCGAGAAGTTCGCCAAGGATTCGCTGATCCGCAAGATCAAGTTCGCCGAGATCGTGATCATGCTGCTCGGCGCAGTAGGTGTGTTGCTTGGCAACCTGCCCATGATGCTCGCGGTGCTGTTTGCCATGGGTACGCAGTCGGCGCTGTTCGGCCCGGTGAAGTATTCGATTCTGCCGCAGCACCTTGAAGAGCAAGAGCTGGTGGGTGGTAACGCGCTGGTCGAGATGGGCACATTCCTGGCCATACTTGCCGGCACCATTGGCGCGGGCATCATCATGGCCAGCAGCGGCTACGCGCATATCGTTGCGGCCTGCGTGGTGTTGGTGGCGGTGTTTGGCTACCTGGCCAGTCGCGGCATTCCTGCGGCATCAGCGGCGATGCCACAGCTCAAGCTGGATTGGAACATCCTGCGCCAGTCCTGGCTGATCATGAAGCTCGGCCTGGGCCAACGTCCGGCCGTATCGCGCTCGCTGGTGGGCAACTCCTGGTTCTGGTTTCTCGGCGCGGTGTACCTGACGCAGATTCCGGCCTATGCCAAAGAGTGGCTCTACGGCGATGAAAGCGTGGTGACGCTGATTCTCACCGTGTTTTCGGTCGGCATCGCGCTGGGCTCGATGCTCTGCGAGCGCATGAGTGGGCACAAGGTGGAAATCGGCCTGGTGCCGTTCGGCTCGATCGGCCTGACCTTGTTCGGCATTCTGCTCTGGTGGTTCTCCGGCGGCTTCCCCGAGGCGGCAGAGGCGCATGACTGGCTGGCGGTGCTGAGCATTGGCCAGGCCTGGTGGATTCTCGGTTCGATCCTCGGCATCGGTCTGTTTGGCGGCTTCTACATCGTGCCGCTGTATGCGCTGATCCAGTCGCGTACCGCTGAGCATGAGCGGGCGCGGGTGATCGCCGCCAACAACATCCTCAATGCGCTGTTTATGGTGATCTCGGCGATTGTCTCGATCCTGTTTCTCAGCGTCGCCGAGCTGTCGATTCCGCAGCTGTTCCTGACCATTTCGCTGATGAACATCGCGGTCAACAGCTACATCTTCAAGATCGTTCCCGAATTCAGCATGCGCTTTATGATCTGGCTGCTCAGCCACTCGATGTATCGGGTTGAGCACAAGGGGCTGGAAGCCATTCCTGATGAAGGTGCGGCGGTGCTGGTGTGCAACCACGTGTCATTTGTCGATGCGCTGCTGATCGGCGGTGCGGTGCGCCGGCCGGTGCGCTTTGTCATGTACTACAAGATTTACAATTTGCCGGTGCTCAACTTTATCTTCCGCACCGCCGGCACCGTGCCGATTGCCGGGCGCAACGAAGACTTACTGATTTACGACGCCGCGTTCAAGAAAATCGCCGAATACCTGCGCAATGGCGAAGTGGTGTGCATCTTCCCTGAGGGCAAGTTAACCACCGATGGCGAGTTGAATGAGTTCAAAAATGGCATCGAGCGCATCGTCGAGGCCAACCCGGTGCCGGTGATTCCTATGGCGTTGCAGGGCTTATGGGGCAGCTTCTTCAGCCGCGATCCGCACAAGGGGTTGTTCAAGCGCCTGTGGTCACGAATCACCCTGGTGGCCGGTACGCCGGTTGCGCCCGAGCTGGTCAAACGCGAGTTGCTGCAGGCCCAGGTGGCTGAGCTGCGAGGTGAGCGGCGTTAAACCGCAGAGATGAAAAAGCCCGCCAATTGGCGGGCTTTTTTGTGCGTTTTGAGTAGCTAGTGGCTGAGTTTTAGTCCGATCAGGCCGCAAACGATCAGTGCCACGCTGGCGATACGCAGCAGCGTCACGGCTTCGCCAAATAGCATGATCCCGGCAATCACCGTACCTACAGCGCCGACACCGGTCCAGATTGCATAGGCGGTGCCCAGTGGCAATTCCTTCATAGCCAGGCCAAGCAGTGCCAGGCTGACGATGATCGCCGCAACAGTCAGTAGAGTGGGGAGAGGGCGGGTAAAACCGTCGGTGTATTTCAGGCCAACAGCCCAGCCTACTTCGAACAGGCCGGCTAACAACAGAATGAACCAGGACATACAAACCTCCAAAACAGATAGAGGGGCCGTCCCGTGGTGATCACTCGTAGAGTGGTGAGGTCGTCCTCACGCTGTGCAGTATTTTGCACATTGGCAGGGGTAGGGCAAGCCGCAGAGGACCAGTGGTCTATTTCTCTGCGGCTGTGCAGTGGTTTAGATCCCCTGCGGAATCTCTTCGCCGCCCAAGGCTTCGAATAGCGCCGGGAGGAAGTCCACCAGGGTCAGCATCATCAGGGTGAAGCTGGCGTCCTGCTGGCCGAGGTCGTCGTCGCCACCGTCCTGTTCGGCTTGGTCCTGCAGCAGGTCTTCGAAGCGCAGGCGCTTGACCACCAGCTTGTCGTCGAGGACGAAGGACAGTTTGTCTTGCCAGGCCAGGGACAGCTGAGTGACTTGCTTACCCGAACTCATGTGCAGCTGGATTTCGTCGCTGGTCAGGTCCTGGCGCTTGCAACGCACCACGCCGCCATCTTCATGGGTGTCACGCAGCTCGCACTCGTCCAGCACATGGAAATCTGGCGCGGCTTGCTGAACCTTGACCCAGTCGGTGAGGGTGGCACTTGGCGCGATTTTCACCGTCAGTGGGCGTACCGGCAGCGAGCCGATGGCTTCACGTAGAGTCGACAGCAAGTCTTCGGCACGCTTGGCGCTGGCCGAGTCGACCAGGATCAGGCCCTGTTTCGGCGCGATAGCGGCGAAGGTAGCGGATTTGCGGATAAAGGCGCGTGGCAGGAAGGTCTGCACGATGTCGTCCTTGAGCTGGTCGCGCTCCTTCTTGTAGACCTTGCGCATCTGCTCGGCTTCGATCTCGTCGACCTTATCCTTCAGCGCATCGCGTACCACGCTGCCCGGCAGGATGCGTTCTTCCTTGCGTGCAGCGATCAACAGGAAATCACCACTGACGTGTACCAGTGGTGCATCGCCGCCCTTGCCGAAAGGCGCGATAAAGCCATAGGTGCTGAGCTCCTGGCTGGCGCACGAGCGGGCCGGTTTGGCTGAGAGGGCTGTTTCGAGTGCCTCGGCGTCAAACGGGATGTCCTGGGTGAGGCGATAGACCAGCAGGTTACGAAACCACATAAGAGGGTGTATCTCCATTAACAGACCTGCCGGCAGCGGCAGGTATCACAAGTCGTCAGAACCCTATATGGGTGCTGTTTCAGGTTGGCCGCAGCGCTATGACCCGTTGGGCAACCTGCGCGTTGCATTGGGGGCGCATTATTCCCCCGAGCGGTGCCTGAGGCCAAGTCTGCGCTAAGCCTTTGCTGCATCAATAAAAAAAATTCAAAACAGTGCTTGCCAAGGTGTGGGTCGCTCTCTAGAATGCGCCCCACTTCGAGAGTGAAGGGTGATTAGCTCAGCTGGGAGAGCATCTGCCTTACAAGCAGAGGGTCGGCGGTTCGATCCCGTCATCACCCACCAACTCGCTTTTTGAAGTTACGCGCAGCGGTAGTTCAGTCGGTTAGAATACCGGCCTGTCACGCCGGGGGTCGCGGGTTCGAGTCCCGTCCGCTGCGCCATTTTTCTCCTCGCTTCATCCCCTCTGTGACACATCGCAATACCTCGCAAAATCCTTTCTGAATAATCAGCTAAACATCTGAACTTATACGCATTTTCTGCCTCCTAACACGGTAGCCAGTGATCGCGGCAGCCTGCTAAGCTCGCGCTTTCACACCATTAGCCCTAGGGCGCACCGGACAAGGAACAAGCATGAAACAGCATCGTTTAGCAGCGGCGGTCGCCCTGGTAGGTTTGGTTCTCGCAGGTTGCGATTCGCAAACCAGCGAAATCACTCTGGAAACCCCTGCACAGAAAGCGTCCTACGGTATCGGCCTGAACATGGGCAAAAGCCTGGCTCAGGAAGGCATGGATGACCTGGATTCCAATGCCGTTGCTCAAGGCATCGAAGACGCCATTGGCAAGAAAGAGCAGCGCCTGAAAGACGAAGAGCTGATTGAAGCCTTTGCCTTCCTGCAAAAGCGTGCCGAAGAGCGCATGGTTGCGCTGAACGAAGAGTCGGCCAAAGCCGGCAAGAAATTCCTTGAAGACAACGCCAAGCGTGAAGGTGTGACCACCACTGCTTCCGGCCTGCAGTACGAAGTGGTGAAGAAGGCTGATGGCGCTCAGCCGAAAGCCACCGACGTGGTGACTGTTCACTACGAAGGCAAGCTGACCGATGGCAGCGTGTTCGACAGCTCGGTTGAGCGCGGTAGCCCGATTGATCTGCCGGTTAACGGCGTGATCCCGGGTTGGGTTGAAGGCCTGCAGCTGATGCACGTCGGCGAGAAGTACAAACTGTACATCCCAAGCGAGCTGGCTTATGGCGAGCAAAGCCCGACTCCGGCGATTCCAGCCAATTCGGTGCTGGTGTTTGATCTGGAGCTGATTGCGATCAAAGACGCAGCCACTCAAGAGTAATTTCTAGCGTTTCCTGCAACGCCCCGTCTCGACGGGGCGTTGTCGTTTCTGGGGGTCGCAGTCGGCAATTTTTGCTTGACTCGTGGGTCTTAAACAGCGTGTGTAGGGTGTGCGGTGTTACGGTTATGCACATTTCCCTTATAGGCCGTGACAGGTTAGGGTAACTCTCTTGAAGAAACCCTTTGCCATTTTTAACTTATTGATTTATATGGGTTTTTACTGTGTGGGCAAAAAATGTCCGATCTGTGGCGAGGCCGCATGGGCTGGGCGTTTGCCAGGGTTATCGAGAAACTGTTCACAAGGTTATCCACAGCTTTAGTGGATAACCATGGCCAGCCCAGCGGGCACGCGGGGTTGCCGGGAGAGGGCGATGAAAACACCGAAAAATTTCGCGCGTTACCAGTTTTTGGCCAAGCGTTTTCTCAAGGCCGGACGGTTACCTGCGTTGCTGTTATCCGTCGCTCGAAAGCGTGAAAAACTCGGCAATGGCTTTGCCGAGTTGGCCGACCAGCTGAAGCTGCTGCAGGCGCTTTGTCTGGCCTGGTGGCGCGGTGAATATCGAGCAATCGACTCTCGGGCATTACTGGCGGCGGTGGCGGCCTTGCTGTACTTCGTTACACCGCTGGACGCCATACCGGACTGGTTGTTTGGTATTGGCCTGGTCGATGATCTGGCTATGCTGGCCTGGGTGTTGCGCACCTGGCAGGCTGAGCTGGCAGCGTTTCAGCAGTGGCGAGCAGCCCAGGCACCTGAAGTGCTGCGGGTTGTTGAGCGGCTACCAGAGCTGGATGAGTCACTGACACCCGTGCAGGGGCGCGTGGAGTAGGCGAAGGTCTATATGTCGTTGAGCATCTGTTCGATCAGGCCCTGGTCGCGCAACTCTTGCAGTGTCCTGTCCAGTAACTCAGCGCTGACCGGCAATTGCGGGCTGTATGTGCAGTGCATGTCGTAGCGTTCGATTACCCAGGGGTTTATCCGTAGCGGTGTGTCAGCGCGTTTGGCCAGCTGGAAGCGCAGTGGCCGGCGCATATCGATGATCGCGTCCAGGCGCTGTTTGCGCAGCAGGTTAAGCCCGGCGCTGTGGTCACGCAGATCCTGGCGGATGATCTGCTGCTTGGCGAACGCCTCCATCAGTTCTCCGCTGTAGACGTAACCCAATTGAGTGCCGACAGTCTTACCGTGGAGTTCGTGCAGGTTGCTGATTGGTGCATGCTGACTGTGCAATAACAGCACGTCCTCTTCGCTGTAGAGCGGGGCTGACCAGTGATAACGCTCGGGCTTGTCTATCCACTGCGGGTTGCTGTTGCAAATCACATGGATACGCCCGCGCTGCATGAATTCATCGATGCGCTTGTTCGGCGTTTCGACAAATGCGGCTTTGAAGCCCAGTTGCTGGCTGGCTAGCTGGCCCAGTTTGTAGATGACGCCACCACGCAATTGCTGTTCATGTACATCGACATAGGGCATGCCGTCAGCCGTGGCAAAGCCCCAGCGCAGCTCATCTGCACAGACCCAGCTGCTACAGCCAATCAACAGCATTGTTATCAGTATGCGCAAAACCTGCCCCCAGCTGCTGCTTGATAACCTTGGGGCAGTATAGATCACGCTCTTTATCGTGCCGGGCTGTTAAGATGGCCGCCTGTTCTGGAGTTGCCGAGAGTGATGGAAGTGCTCTGCATGGAGATTTACAGATGAATGTGCAAGTGATCGAGCGCGATGGTCAGCCGGAATATGCAGTGCTGCCCTGGGCGCAGTATCAAGCCTTGCTGCAGGCCGCAGGGCGCGCGCCTGAGGTTGCCGCTGTGGCGGTGGATGCAAGCAAGCCGGCGCTCAGCCAGCTGGTGACTCTGCGCGAAGCCAAGGGCATGAGTGCCGAGCAACTGGCACGCAATGTTGGCATCAGCCCGCATTATCTAAGCATGATCGAGAGTGGCGAACGCCTGCCGGATGCCGCCATCCAGCGCGCGCTGGCCTGGCATCTTGGGGTTGATGGGTGGGAGGCACAGCCTTGAGCGTAAGCATCAGTCGGCAACATTGGCAGGCGTTGCTCGGTGAGCTTGAGGATGCCCAGCGTCAGCGTCACCTGCTGACTTATCGTGCTTTGATCGAACGTCTGGCGTTGCCCAGCCCGGCCATGCAGACTTTGGCAGCCGCGTTGGAGCACCTGGCCGCACTGGATGCACGTGCCGAGCGTCCGCTGCGCAGTGCGCTGGTAATCAGCCAGGGCGCCAGTCGCTTGCCGCGCACCGGCTTCTTCGAGTGTGTCAGCCGCCTGGGGCGCTTCAGTGGTGCGTCCGATGGTATTGCTGCGGCATCCTGGCATGCCGCCGAAGTGGCCCGCGTGTTCGAGTTCAGCTACCCGGAAGATGCCTGATGTTTGGCACGCTACGCGCACGTATCGGCTATCTGCTGGCGCGTCGTCTGTTCCACTGGGCATGGTTGGTTAAACAACCGCGGGCCTGGCGCTGGCTGGAGGGGCAGTTCGCCCGCATGGCCACTCTGGGTGATACCCAGGCGCAAAGCTTCTACGGGCACATTCTGCTATTTCGCGGCCAGGGCCTGAGCGCACGCAACGAAGGGCGACGTTTGCTCGGTTTGGCGGCCAAGGCCGGCGATGCCAAGGCCGCTTACCAGCTTGGTGTGTTAAGTCTGTCCGGTGATACTCAGCACGCAGCGGATGCACCGAAGGCCATTGAGTGGTGGACGCTGGCTGCGCAGGCAGGCCACCCAGCTGCTGCCTATCGCTTGGCTGAGCTGTACCGCAGTGGCGCTGTGGGTGTTGCCGTCGATGCGCAGCAGGCGGAACATTTTGCCGCGCTTTCCAGTCGCCTCAGCGGCCTCAGATTCAGCGGTCCAGCTTCCGCCGTCAGGCCGCCGTATCCGCCTTAGTGTCGATGATATGCAGGCTGTAACCCGGCACCGCCTTGGCATGGCGTTTGGCCTCTGAAGCCATCGCCGCCAGCTGGCTGGCATCCAGTTGTGCGCATTGTTCGGGGTGCACATGCACCACCCCGAGTGACAGGGACAGCAGTGCGTACTCCTGGCGTTTACCACTACGGTCATGGGCGATAAAGCAGCCCGCATGCAGGTCTTCTTCACGGTAGAAACGTCGGCACTGGCTCTGGAAATCCTCCAGCAGTCGATTGAGCCGTGCGCGCCAGTCCTGTGAGCTGAGTACCAATAGAAAATCATCGCCGCCAATATGGCCGACAAAATCCCGTGTTGGGTCGACCCGGTCGTTCAGGCACTGCGCCAGGCTCAAAAGCACTTCGTCGCCTTTGGCGTAGCCGTAGATGTCGTTGAACGGTTTGAAGTTGTCGATATCCACATAACACACCACGGTCTCGCGGCCCTGCTGCAGCAAGCGGGTCAGGCACTGCTGGATCGGCACATTGCCCGGTAGCAGAGTCAGAGGGTTGGCGTAGCGGGCCTGCTGGATCTTCAGTTCGGTGATCAGCTTGAGCACGTCGATCACGCGCCCCAGTCCGATATAGACGCCATCCTCGATGATGATGAAGTCTTCTTCGATACGCTGGCGTGCGCGGCTGGTAAGCAGACGGCTGACCTGCTGCAGCGACTGGCTGGATTCCACCGCCAGGTAGTCATCGCTCATCAGGCGGCTGATCGGTTTGCGGGAGAACAGCTCGTTGGCAAAAGGCTTGAGCAGGGCTTCAGCCAGTGAGTGACGATGCACGATGCCGGCGGGTTGCTGCACCTCGTTAAGCACCGCCAGCGAATTCAGGTTGGCCTGAGCGCGAAACATTTCCAGCACTTCGCTGGTGGATGTGCTCAGGGCTACTGCGCGTTGCGGGTTGAGCAGACCACGCAGGTCGCTGGCTTCTTCGCTGAGTGGGCTGCTGGCTGTGGCGCTGGGCAACAGATTGATGGCGTCACGCGGCGGCTGTTCCTGCGGCCGGCAGAGCAAATAGCCTTGTAGAAGGTCGACGCCCATTTCCGCAAGCACGGCGAGTTCTTCAGGCAGTTCGATGCCTTCAGCGATTACCTGGGCGCGAGAGGCTTTGGCCATTTTCAGAATGGAGCCGACGAACTCGCGCTTGACCGCATCCTGATGAATGCCGTCGATAAAGTGGCGATCAATCTTTACGTAATCCGGGCGCAGTTCCGACCACAGACGCAGGCTCGAATAGCCGGCGCCGAGGTCATCCAGGGCGATGGAAAAGCCCATGGCGCGGTAGTGATGCAGGGCGGTGTCGAGCAGGGCGAAATCGTCGGTGGGCGATTGCTCGGTCAGCTCGATTACCACCTGGCTCGGTGGGATGCCCAGGGTTTGTAGCAGTTGCAGGGTGCGTCCTGGCTGGTGCTTGGGTTCCATCAGCGAGTCAGGCGAGACGTTGAGGAACAGCTTGCCTTCAAGCTTGAGCTGGCTGAATCGCTGGCAGGCATTCTTGCGGCACAGCAGCTCCAGCTCACTGAGACGGCCTGCGCTGCGCGCCACGGCAAACAGGTTGATCGGCGAGTGCAGGGCGCTGTTGGACGGCCCGCGGCTGAGGGCTTCGTAGCCGAGAATGCGCCGCTCGGAGAGCGAAAAAATCGGCTGAAACAAACTATGCAGGTCGCCATTGGCGAGGATGCTGTCCAACGCGCTGAACTGCTCGGTGACGATCATGGCGGCTCTCTGTGCATAAAAACGGGGACTGGCATTGCTACCAGTCCCCGCATTTCACGACAGTTTGATGACCCTTTGATGACGCTCGCTGTTTTACTGCTTGGCCAGGCGTGTATTCAAGCCCAGGTAGTCGAGCAGAATGCGCCCGCTTTCGGCGAGGTAGGCGTCATCTTCCGGTTTGGTTTTTTCATCTTCCACCGGCAGTGCGTCTTCGTCTTCTTCCTTGAGTTTGTTCAGCAGGGTTTCGCCTTTGGCTTTGCGCCGGCTGTTCTCGATCGCCAGCTGCTGGCCTTCGATATCGGTCTGCTGAGCGCGGCGTTTGGTTTCATTGAGGCTGACGGTATTTTCTTCCATCAGCTTCTGCGCCAGTTGCAGGCGTTCACGGGCGAAGGTGAAGTCCGGGTTCTGCGCGGTACGGCCTTCAAAACGGCTTTGCAGTTCGGCGAGGAACGGCTTGATTGGGTCCAACTCCGGTTTGATCGCCGGCTTGATGCTGTCCCATGGCAGGGCCTCGGGCAGGGCGCTCTCACCGATTTCTTTGGTATCCATGATGTCAGGATACTGGATGTCAGGAATCACCCCCTGGTGTTGGGTGCTCTGCCCGGAGACGCGGTAGAACTTGGCCAGGGTCAGCTTCAGTTCACCATGGTTGAGCGGCTGGATGGTCTGCACGGTGCCTTTGCCGAAAGTCTGCCCGCCGAGAATCAACGCACGGTGATAGTCCTGCATTGCACCAGCGAAAATCTCTGAGGCCGAGGCCGACAGGCGATTGACCAGCACGGCCAGCGGGCCTTTGTAGTAAATACCGGTGTTTTCGTCGGCCAGTACATCGACGCGGCCGTCACTATTGCGCACCAGCACGGTGGGGCCTTGGTCGATAAACAGGCCGGTCAGTTCGGTGGCTTCCTGCAGCGAGCCGCCGCCGTTATTGCGCAGGTCGATGACCACGCCGTCGACTTTTTCCTTCTCCAGTTCGGTCAACAGACGTTTGACATCACGGGTGGTGCTTTTGTAGTTCGGGTCGCCGGCACGGAAGGCTTTGAAATCCAGGTAGAACGCCGGTATCTCGATGACCCCGAGCTTGTAGTCACGGTTGTCGTGCTTGAGGTTGAGGATGGATTTCTTCGCGGCTTGCTCTTCCAGCTTGACCGCTTCACGGGTGATGGAGACCACCTTGCTGGTTTGATCGTTTGGCGCATTGCTCGCGGGGATCACTTCCAGGCGCACAGTGGAACCTTTCGGCCCGCGAATCAGCTTGACCACTTCATCCAGACGCCAGCCGATCACGTCGACCATTTCCTTGCTGCCCTGGGCCACACCAATGATCTTGTCGGCGGGTGAGATCTGTTTGCTCTTTTCTGCTGGGCCAGCCGGTACCAGGCGCACGACTTTGACGTGTTCGTTGTCGCTTTGTAGTACGGCGCCAATACCCTCGAGCGACAGGCTCATGTTGATATCGAAGTTTTCCGCGTTGTCCGGCGACAGGTAGGTAGTGTGCGGGTCGTAGGACATGGCAAAGGCGTTGATGTAAGCCTGGAACACGTCTTCACCGCGGGTCTGCTTGAGGCGCGCGAGCTGATTGTTGTAGCGCTTGGTCAGCAGTTCCTGAATCGCCTTGGGCTCTTTGCCGGCGATTTTCAGGCGCAGCACTTCGTCTTTGACGCGCTTGCGCCAGAGGTCATCCAGTTCGGCGATGTCCTTGACCCAGGGGGCGTTCTCGCGGTCGATCAGCAGGGTTTCATCGCTGTCGAGGTCAATCTTGTCGACGCCCTGTTCGAGCATGTTCAGGGTGAATTGCAAACGGCTCTGCAAGCGCTCGAGGTGGCGTTTGTAGATGGCAAAGCCGGGTTGCAGGTCACCGTTCTTCAGCAAATCGTCAAAGCGTGTGCGCCATTGATCGAACTCGGCGATATCGGAAGCAATAAAGTAGCTGCGCGAGGGGTCGAGCATCTTCAGGTAGCCCTGATAGATCTTTTCCGAGCGCTCGTCATTCAGCGGTGGCTTGTTGTAGTGATGGCGCTTCAACAACTCCACGACGTTGAGGCTGGCGATGACCTGTTCGCGGTCAGGCTGCAGGTATTCCCAGGAGTCGTCACTGGTGGTTTTCGCCGCGAGCGGCAGGCCGCTCAGGGCAAACGAAAAGGCGAGGGTGACGCTGAGTAGGGATCGCTTCATGCTAATTCGACGTGTGGGCAGTTGATAACGCATATTAGGCCGTCTTTAAGGGCGCCAGGTTCCATCGGCGCAATGCAAAAGCCCGGCGGTCAGCGCCGGGCTCGGTTCAAATGCACTATGGAGGCAGCGTGAAGGCATTGCAAGGCGTTGAAGGCCGTGTGGAATGGGCGCAACACCCCGCGCCGGCCTGTGATGTAGGGGAAATTCGCATCCGTGTAGCGGCTGCTGGGTTGAATCGTGCGGACTTGTTGCAGCGTGCTGGGCTTTATCCGCCGCCGTCTGGCGCCAGCGAGGTGCTTGGGCTGGAGTGCGCCGGTATCGTCAGCGAGGTGGGTGCCGGTTGCGACTGGAAAGTTGGCGATCGGGTTTGCGCGCTGTTGAGCGGTGGCGGCATGGCTGAAGAAGTGGTGGTCGATGCGCGGCACGCCTTGCCGGTGCCCGAAGGCATGACGCTGGCCGAGGCGGCGTCGTTGCCTGAGGTATACGCCACGGCCTGGCTCAATCTGTTCCAGTTAGCGGCGTTGAAGCCCGGAGAAAAGGTGTTGCTGCATGCCGGCGCCAGTGGCGTGGGCTCGGCTGCTATTCAATTGTGTAAAGCCTTTGGCAGCCCTTGCTGGGTCAGTGTCGGTTCTGCTGATCGTTTGACCTACTGCGAAAGCCTGGGCGCCCAGGGTGGGGTGCTGCGTGGCGAAGAGCAGCTACAGGCCCTGCGCGATTTTGCTCCGTTCGATGTGATTCTTGATCCTGTGGGCGGCAACTACGCTGCGCTGAATCTGGATCTGCTGGCGGTGGATGGTCGCTGGGTGAACATCGGTTTGCTCGGTGGGCGCAAGGCTGAGCTGGATCTGGCGGTGGTATTGGGCAAGCGCATTGCGCTGATTGGCTCGACCTTGCGCAATCGCGATGAGCAGTTCAAGGCCGATCTGTTGCGCGATCTGCAGCAATTTGTCTGGCCGCTTTTCGCCGAAGGGCGTCTCAAACCGCAACTTCAGCAGGCTTATGCGCTCAAAGATGCCGAGGCTGCCTTTGCTGCGTTGGCGAGCAATCAGGTCAATGGCAAGTTGGTGCTGGTCATAGACCCAACCTTGGAATGAAGCCTAGGGTCGATTGGCTTAATCAATCGGAATCATGGCGGCAATCAATAAGCTTTTTTTGCATAAGGCGCTAAGATGCGCCCTGTAAATTTCTAACCCTCAACAAGGAATCAGAGATGAATCTCATCAACACCCAAGTTCAACCGTTCAAGGCTAACGCTTTCCACAACGGCAAATTCATCGAAGTGACCGAGCAGTCCCTGAAAGGCCAGTGGTCGGTACTGATCTTCATGCCAGCTGCCTTCACCTTCAACTGCCCGACTGAGATCGAAGACGCTGCCAACAACTACGCTGCGTTCCGCGATGCCGGCACCGAAGTTTACATCGTCACCACCGACACCCATTTCTCCCACAAAGTCTGGCACGAAACTTCGCCAGCTGTAGGCAAGGCTCAGTTCCCGCTGGTTGGTGATCCAACCCACGCTCTGACTCGCGCTTTCGGTGTGCACATCGAAGAAGAAGGCTTGGCTCTGCGTGGCACCTTCCTGATCAACCCGGAAGGCGTGATCAAGACCGTTGAAATCCACTCCAACGAAATCGCTCGTGACGTATCGGAAACCCTGCGCAAGCTGAAAGCTGCTCAGTACACCGCCGCTCACCCAGGCGAAGTGTGCCCGGCCAAGTGGAAAGAAGGCGAGAAGACTCTGGCTCCTTCCCTGGACCTGGTTGGCAAGATCTAAATCTGCCAACACCCGCCTGGGCTTAGGCCCTGGGCGGGGAGTACTTAGCGCTGTCAGGGTCGCAACCCGACCCTAGTGGTGCCCGATGCCCGGGCGCGATCCGCCCGGGCATTTTATTGCCCAGAATTTTTGTCATTGAGGACTATCCGCCATGTTGGACGCTAACCTGCAAACCCAGTTGAAGGCCTACCTGGAAAAGGTCACCCTGCCGTTCGAGATCGTCGCGTCCCTCGATGACAGTGCGAAATCTCAGGAACTGCTTGAGCTGCTACAAACCATCGTCGGCCTTACCGACAAGATCACCCTGAAGACCGATGGTAGCGACGCCCGTCGTCCGTCGTTCTCGCTGAACCGCCCAGGCGCAAACATCGGTCTGACTTTCGCCGGTATTCCCATGGGCCACGAGTTCACCTCGCTGGTACTGGCGCTGCTGCAGGTGGGCGGTCACCCGTCCAAACTGGACGCCGAGACCATCGAGCAGATCAAGAGCATCGAAGGTTCATTCGAGTTCGAGACCTACTACTCGCTGTCCTGCCAGAACTGCCCGGACGTGGTTCAGGCACTGAACCTGATGGCCGTGCTCAACCCGAATATCCGCAACGTGTCGATCGACGGCGCGCTGTTTCAGGAGGAAGTCGAGCGTCGTCAGGTGATGGCCGTGCCGAGCATCTACCTGAACGGTGAAGTGTTCGCTTCCGGTCGTATGGACGTGAAGGAAATCCTCGCCAAGATCGACACCGGCTCCGCCAACCGTGATGCCGAGAAGATGAGTGCCAAGGAAGCCTTCGATGTGCTGGTGATTGGTGGTGGCCCAGCTGGTGCTGCTGCGGCCATTTACGCAGCGCGCAAAGGTATTCGTACCGGCCTTGCTGCCGAGCGTTTCGGCGGTCAGGTGCTCGACACCATGTCGATTGAGAACTTTATCTCGGTGAAAGAAACCGAAGGGCCAAAGCTGGTGCGCGCTCTGGAAGAGCACGTGCGTGATTACGAAGTCGACATCATGAACCTGCAGCGCGCCAGCGCCTTGGTTCCTGCGAGCAGCGAAGGCGGCTTGCACGAGGTGAAGTTCGACAATGGCGCGAGTCTCAAGGCCAAGACCCTGATTCTCTCCACTGGTGCGCGCTGGCGCGAGATGGGTGTGCCTGGTGAGCAGGAATACAAGGCCAAGGGCGTGTGCTTCTGCCCACATTGCGACGGCCCGCTGTTCAAGGGTAAGCGAGTTGCAGTAATTGGCGGTGGTAACTCCGGCGTCGAGGCAGCGATTGACCTCGCCGGTATCGTGGCTCACGTGACCCTGCTGGAGTTCGCCGACACCCTGCGTGCCGACGCCGTGCTGCAGAAGAAACTCTACAGCCTGCCCAACGTTACTGTGATCAAGAGCGCGCAGACCACCGAAGTCAAAGGCGATGGCCAGAAGGTTAATGCGCTGGTCTATAAGGACCGCACCACCGAAGAGCTGCACAACGTCGAGCTGGAAGGCATCTTCGTGCAGATCGGTTTGCTGCCTAGCACCGACTGGCTGAAGGGCAGCGTCGAGTTGTCGCGTTTCGGTGAGATCATCGTCGACGCTAAGGGTGCTACCAATATCCCGGGTGTGTTTGCTGCCGGTGACGTGACGACTGTGCCGTACAAGCAGATCGTCATCGCTGTAGGCGAGGGCGCCAAGGCCTCCCTGAGTGCCTTCGATCACCTGATCCGCAGCTAACAAGCTCGACGATCTAGGTCGCACCAGAGCGGACAACCTTTGCGGGTTGTCCGCTTTTTTGTGCTCTGCCATCAGGCGGTTAGCGGTCTTTTTTCGAGTGTTTTTACGTCCCAGGCGTTTGCAGCATGGCTGTCGATAGTTTTTATTATGATCGACATATAATATTTATATTATGTGTGTAATATGAGTTGGCGCACTATACCTCCAGACGCACTACCTACCCCCGCAAAGCCAGGAGACGCACCATGAGCACACATAACGAGAAAGGCACTGCTTTGATCACCGGCGCTTCATCAGGCATTGGTGCCACCTACGCCGAGCGCCTGGCGCAACGCGGTTACAACCTGCTGTTGGTTGCCCGCGATCTGCCGCGCTTGCAGGCGCTGTCTGCGCGCTTGACCGAGCAGTACGGGGTAAAGATCGAAACGCTGAAGGCCGACCTGACTGACAAGGCTGATCTGCATGCCGTTACCCAGCGCCTGCGGACCGACAAGGGCATCAGCACGTTGGTCAACAACGCCGGTATGGCTATGAACGGTCAGCTTGCCGAGGCCGATCTCGATACCGTGGATCGGATGATTCTGCTCAACGTGATTTCGCTGACTCACCTGTCCACCGCAGCCGCTGCCAATTTCACCGCCGCTGGGCGCGGAGCAATCATCAATATCGCCTCGGTGGTGGCCTTGGCTCCGGAAATGTTCAATGCCGTGTACAGCGCCACTAAGGCCTATGTACTGAGCCTGACCCAGACCCTCAACGGTGAAGTAAAGGCGCAGGGCCTGCAGGTGCAGGCCGTATTGCCCGGTATTACCCGCACCGAAATCTGGGAGCGCAGCGGTATGGATGATTCGGCACTGCCGGCGAGTATGATCATGGAGGTCGGCGAAATGGTTGATGCGGCGCTGGCCGGTTTCGATCAGGGCGAGCTGATCACCATTCCATCGCTGCCTGATGCGGCTGACTGGCAGGCCTTTACCGATGCCCGTAGCAAGCTGGCGCCGAACCTGTCCCACAGCAGCGCCGCTGCACGTTACAAGTAAATCGCTGGCCACAACACAAAAAGCCCTGGCTGGAGACAGTCAGGGCTTTTGCTGTGGGCAATGATGTTCTGCAATCAGGTAGTTTGCGCCGCGTCGCCGGTATTCTGTTCGATCAGCAGGCTGCGGGTGGTTTTCAGCAGCCGGTCAGACAGTTCCGGGTCGCTTACGCTGCGTGACAGCAGCAGGGCGCCGACCATGGCGCTAAGAATCAGCACGCTCTGCTCATCGGCATGCTCAACGCTAAGACCGGCTTCGATGGCTTGCAGGCGGTCGCGGATCAGCTCATCGGTCACTGG
>Ga0247831_1001065_pt1 | contig 55300 bp, 49 predicted proteins | sample LaCruzMarch2015__9_FD_192406 | JGI IMG/M metagenome (GOLD analysis project Ga0247831, IMG submission 192406) | Freshwater microbial communities from meromictic Lake La Cruz, Castile-La Mancha, Spain - LaCruzMarch2015_1m | ecosystem: Environmental > Aquatic > Freshwater > Lake | place: Spain...
TCGGTCATGCCATATTCGGACATGACGGAATTAAGATTCAATCCTTGTTTTAGAATAGCATGAAGTTCCTCTTTAATCAATTCTCTTCTTCGTCCTTTCATACCTCCCGTTTCTATTACAAAGGCTTGAGAAAAATCAGATCCTGTTTCAGCTAAATCCAACAAAGCATAGGAAACACCAATGATCACACACTTTTTATTTGCCTTTATTGCTGCACGATATCTTTTTTGGACTTCCTTTATGGAATTTAAAACAAATCCAGATAAATCTGTCGCCGTTTTTTTTATCAAGTCTTCAACCATAAATACTAAGCTTGAATCTCCTTGTTCCACATAGTTCGGAAGCAAAGCCAAAATTACTTGCTCTTCGGGTTTTCCAATAAACTGTTCATAGCTCTTTAAGAAAGAAGTTTTATATAGTTCAATGTCCGCTAAAAAATGTTGACTACGCTCGCTATCTGTGGTGCCACTACTTTTAAAAACAATTTCCGTTTTTTTATCGTGTGTAATTATTTTTCGGGTTCGAAAAAATGAAATTGGCAAAAAGGGAATTTCTTCTATACACGTTGGTTCCGGTTTATTTAGAATGCGAACATATTCTTTGTAAACCAAACAGTTTTCGCGCTGAAAATGAAAAATGGAAAGTGCTTCCTTTTCAAATTGCACCTCATCCTTGATAGAGAAAATTGCTTGCAAATCAACCATATTTACATGTTTTCAAGGTCTATGGTACGCATGACAATAAACGCCTTTATTATACGATCTCCCACCTCAGGAACTTCTACATGTATTAAGTACATTCCGGATGCAACGGGAATATTGGCATGATTCGTTAAATTCCAATCTTGAAAAGTTACAGGACTATCCTTTTTAATCGTTCGAATTAATTTTCCATTTGAACTATATATACGAATCAAACAACGCTCAGGAAGATTAATTATCTTAATTCGGTTGTCAAGCTTATTGCGTTCATACTCAGAGAATGCATAATACGGATTTGGTACTACATTAATCATTTTCAATGCTTCTGCCAATTGGTCTTTATCTGCTGTAACCGTTGCAATGTCATCCATATTCCACGAATACATTGGTTTACCACCATTCTCGCCTGATCCAACAAAGTTCTTGTACTCTTTATTCACTCGAAGCTTGATCGTTACATCAGTTGACAACAAAGATTGTGTTGGACGTAATAATGGATAAGACACCCATGACAAACTACCATACAATTCTCTTTTACTTTGGGTGTTATTTGTTTCTACCTCCAACCATTTGTTTTGTAGAAAGTTTGTTCCATTTGTTTCTGCTTCTGTTGGAATATACGCAGGGAAATCAAATCCATTGGAGAAGCCATTAATCGTTTTCTGGTTGTAGCTAAATACATAAATCGCATGCATTCCTCCCATTAACGGTGTTCCAACATTACTAATGAAACGATCCGTTGGATTCCATTTCATATCTGCTCCGTTTTCTCCTCCTAAGAATGAGTTCTCTCCAAAAGCCATGTACAAACGTGCTCCAGATTCCAAATCCACGGCATATCCAGGGAACCAGCCCATTCCGTTCCCAGCACCATCCGGTTGACCTTCTTTGTTCACACTTGGACTTTTACGCATTGCTCCTGCCGCTGCCGATCCAACATTTAATGCTGTATTTCTTCCCAACTCAATCACCGGACAACGCGTCCATTTTGATTTATCATTCGTCAATATAATATTTACGCTTGGTAAAAAACTGATTGATGCATTAGTTTTGCTTGATCCAGTAAATGTTCCAAAGTAAGCCAACGGCATATAATCCGATTGATATCCAACTAATCTATGCGGAGCAATTGTACCATTTAAGATAGACTCGTAATTTTGATTCGGATCAGCTCCTGACTCATCGCGGTATTGACAAGGATCTAGGTATGTTGCTCCATCAGGCAAACATTCGTAGGCATCAACATTTACATCTGTCTCTGGTGCGTAATCCCCTGACCGAACCCAGTTCGTTGGGAAATAAGCATCATTATCTGATACTCCTGTTAACCATCTTTTGGATGAATCCGCAAATTCAATCGACGATTCTATCATATCAGTATATTTCGCTGAAACATTTCCAGATCCAGAAGCAAAATAATAACTCTCTTGGTGAATTTGAACCGAAATTCCCCATTGAGGAATAATTTGCTCATTATCCATCGCAATTGTTTGATCTGATGTTACTGAATCCAAAATAGTTCCACCTTTTTTATCATATTGATAAACCACCCAACTAGCGGTATCAGCTCCATTTCCTGTTGCTGGAGCAGTATAATCTCTGAATTTACATTCAAAATAACCCGGTGCTAATGCCAATGGATCTACTACTTTGACATTAATTGGTCCTTTTCCGTAATCATACGTCGGATTTTCCATAAATCCATCTAATAAAATTTTGTTCAAGGTAGCTTGTGTAAATTCCAATGAACGATTTCCGTTTCCATAACCATCAATACGTGTGATTTGTGGGGAATGGCCATATTCCATAATATAATTGGTTCCGTCATTTTCAGGTGTCGGGTTGTGCGGAATTCCTTCTATAACTAACACTTCGCCTACTGCCGCTTTTCTACTCGCTAAATAGGGGGTTTTTTGACCATCAATATTGGCAGGATCATCTGGAATATAGGTTTTATAATTGTTATGGGCATAAGCAATCGCCATGTAATAATATCGCTTAAAGTTTATCAGTTTGGGCTGACCCTGAGCAAACAAGTCTTTATCAACCGAAAAACTATGTTTAATCCCTTTATTTTCAGCCTGAACAACTTCAATAGGAACACTAAATCCCAATTCTTCATCAAATTCAAAATTAATAATGCTCTTAATATTATCTTTTATATCGCATTGGGCAATTAACCTTGCTTTTTCAGGATTTCTTAAATCGGATAATGAAACTTGATTGGATTTTAACTGGAAAATTTGATATCCTTGAAAACGAAATTTCTTATCAGCATTTGTATCACTGGCTACAATAAATGGATCCGCTTCCACATATTCCTCTTTAAAATTATTCGAATTTGGAGCATTCGACAAGGTCAAAATAAGTTCTTCATTCATTTCTTGAATCTGCATATCTGGAGCGTGTGGAGCATCCATTACTTTAAAACAATTTTCGAATAATGCTTGGGCTTTATCATCTGCCCTCCTCAAGGTTTCTACAGATTGAAAAGGATCCCCACCGGTTGATCTTGCCCAAACAACGCCAACAGTAATATTATTTACGGCTCCTGGTTTTAGCACAAATGGCCCAGCTGACTCAACAAATCTTCTGTCGTTAGGGGTATTATTCGCTGTTTGTTCCGTCCAGTTTAATTGAGGTAAGCCTCCAGTTCCCCACCCTTGAGGATCCGTGGTACCCGGAAACATAAAATCGCAGGGAATTAATGGATTTGCATCAGGATCTGAAACATGACCACTTCCTCCGTAAACGAATTTAGTTCCATCTTTCCAATATCCCCTTAAATAATTATAGTAGTCTGAAGCATTAACAGGATCCGTTTGATTAGGATTGGCTCCGTTTGTAGTATTCGAATAGTACAAAAATCTTCGCATTCCAAACCGTTCATTATCCACAATTCCATCTCCATACCCAATACCATTTAGTGCTTCATCCTCACCTATTCCAAACCCGTTGTCGATTCCATCGTCATCTTGATAAGGTCCTTCAAAAAAATCAACACCAACTGCTGGAGGTGAATTTCCATATCCTTTGTATCCAGAATTATCTGCATCATAATTATCACCGTTATAGTAATATCCTAAACCTCGACTTACATCACAACCCACGTAATCATCATACGGATCACCCAAAGCTCCATCCGTGAAAAAACCGAAATAAGTGTTATAAAGCGTTTGTGTTCCACGATTAATCAATTCATAATTGTAAAAAGTCATATTATTGATTTCATCATTTGAGGCAAAGGCGAAGGCTTGAGCCCGAATTTCCATCCCAATTGGATCAGCGCCAGTCTCCGTATGAATATTTCCTTTATCATTCATTACCCACCAATAATTCATGTCTCCATACAGGGAAACTGATCGATCTACACTGCATTCTTTATCCTTTTTTATGTCATACCAGGGGAAATCACCATCTTCCCAATTGTAGTGCCCATCTCCATTAAAATCGTAAAATGGTGCTAAATAATAATCTTGACCTTGGGTTACATCTCCATGAGCTGGCCAATTTTTAATAATATCAGGAACTTTATACCCAGGAAATAGTTCATTTTGAGTAGCTGTTCCATTTTGTTGATCATTCAATCCTGCTTCAAACCAAGCATTAAACTCACGCACCATATCTTGGGTCGTAACAAAATGTTTATCGTATTTACTGCAATTGTCATAAGTCGTTTCTGCCGTAATTTGCGTGAGTGGGCCCGACCAATAATCTTGACCATCCCGGTATCGAAGGGCTGCTAATTTTAATTGATTATTCACATCCGTTCCTCCCAGCCAGAGTGCAGCTGTAAAAAGGGCCATGATACCTGAATTTTTCGGCACTTCGTACTGTGAAAAATTTTGATTTGGTACCTGCCACAAATTTCCGGCAGTATGAATCATAGCACGCACATTATTCAATTCCAAATAGGTTGTTGTTGTAGGAGGAGCGCATCCTGCAGCTTTTGATGGCGAGTGTTTTGATTGTTGACTACTCGTTAAAGATTGAGCAACCAACTGAAAAGAAAACAATATTGCGAAAACAAAAAATGATAATCTCATGGATAACTTTTGGGTTGAAGGTACAAAATTTTTCAGTTTTAGCGATTATTTTTCAGTTCGGAATCGTTCTTCGAAACGTTTTTCCTGATCTTCTTTCAATTTAGCTAGATCTGATGGAATCTGTCGCTTCCAACGCTTGTGCGACCACAACCAATAACTGGGATTTTGTTCGATTTCTTGCTCCAACAAGCGCGTATGCCATTCCGTCAGCTCTCCATAATTCAACTCAATCAATGGCTTTTCAAACAGGATTAGTTTGAGCGAATAATACCCTCGTTTTACCTTTCGAATTGAAAAAAACACCGGAGTAAACTGGTATTCATGCGCCATAAATTCAGAACCAAATAATACAGCGGTAGATTGATTTAAAAAAGTGATCCAATATGCATTTTCACTTGATCCCGGAGATTGATCAGACAAGGTCAATATAGCTTTCGGAGTCTCACCATCGTTCAATGCATCTTTATAATTTCCTGAATGAACTACCTGCAGTCCAAAACGTGATCTTCTTTTGTTAACGGATTTATCCCAAAATGAATTTGTTAGCGGCATCCCAATACCAATAGTCTTAAAAGGAGATAAAAAAGCCAAACTTGTTATCATCCATTCCCAATTTCCATAATGCCCGGAAATCAGTAAAACACTATTATTTTTTGAAATTAAATCTTTCAGAACATCCGGATTTTCGACAACCAATCTTTTTTGAAGTTCCTTTTTTGAAATGGTTAAGTTTTTTATTCCTTCGACAATTAAATCTGAAAAATGCCTGTAAAAATGATTTCTCAATCGGTTTAATTGCTGAATAGAAAGGTCTGGAAAAGAAAACTTTAAGTTTCTTTCAATTACTTTTTTTCGATAAGGAAAAACGGTTATAAACAGAAGATAGAAAAAATCACTTAATAAATAAAGCAACCTCAAAGGAAGATACGATAATATTAAAATCAAGCCAAACAATAGTTTGTTCATTCGGTTGGATATTTAGTTTTCCATCGCTCTTGAATAAATTGTTCTACTTCTTTTTCCTTTGGACTACTTCCTGCTTGAAAAAACGAAGTGTTTATTAATTCATCGGGCATGAATTCTTGCTGGACAAAATTACCTGGAAAATCATGGGAATATTGATATTCAGCACCATACCCGAGCTCTTTCATTAATTTTGAGGGAGCATTCCTGAGGTGTAAAGGAACCGCTAAATTTCCTGTTTCTCGAACCAATAACTGAGCATTATTTATTGCCATATAAGCAGCATTTCCTTTCGATGAACTTGCTAAATAAATGGTACATTGTGCCAATATTATCCTAGATTCAGGCCATCCAATCATTTCAACTGCTTGAAAACAATTTGTTGCCAAAAGTAGCGCATTGGGATTAGCCAAACCAATATCTTCGGATGCAAGAATTAACAATCTTCTCGCAATAAATTTTGGGTCTTCCCCACCTTCAACCATGCGAGCCAACCAATAAATAGCAGCATTTGGATCACTACCTCTAACAGACTTAATAAATGCCGAAATAATATCATAATGTTGCTCACCATCTTTATCATAGCGAGAAAATGATTCCGTTGCGATAGATTTGGTTAATTCATTTGTTATAATTACTGGTTTACTCTCCGGAATAGAATTTACGATTAACTCAAATAAATTAAGCAACTTTCTTCCATCCCCCCCAGAAATTGCGAGTAAGGCATTTATTTCTTTCAATTCAACAGCACGCCCACGTATGACTGTATCGGTGGCAATAGCTTTTTCTAATAATGTTGTTAAATCGTCTTTGGTGTGATCCTTTAACGTATAAACCTGGCAACGAGAAAGTAAGGCGGAAATCACTTCAAACGAAGGGTTTTCTGTTGTCGCCCCAATCAGTGTTATCGTTCCTTTCTCAACTGCTCCTAAAACAGAATCTTGTTGAGACTTGGAAAAGCGATGTATTTCGTCAATAAATAAAATCGGTCTTTTTTCTTGAAAGAATCCATTATTTCCCTCTGCTTTTGATATTATTTCACGTACACCCTTTACCCCCGCAGAAATAGCAGACAAACCATAAAACGGACGTTTTAACTCATCCGCTAACAGTTTTGCAAGGGTTGTTTTACCAACGCCCGGTGGTCCCCATAGAATAATAGATGGAATAATTCCTGCGTCTAATGCCCGTTTGATTGGACCATCCGTCCCGATTAAATGAACTTGCCCTACGTAGTCCTCAATAGTTTTTGGACGCATTCTTTCAGCGAGGGGAATGTTATCAAATGACATATTACAAATTTACTTCCTTTTTCATTAGCCCAACCTATTTTGAAAGCTAAAACCTAAAATCGAAAATGAAATACAATTTTACTTAATCACGTTATTTTTTTTTCATATATTTGGTGCTCCAATTAAAAAAACAACTATGAAAAAACTTTTACTTTCTTCTTTAGTGATTTGTGCTGGTATTTTTAATACTCAAGCACAAACATGTACTCCAGGTGCAAACTTTGCTGATTCAACCTATGGTGCTTGGCCGGACACAGTTCAAAATTTCCCTGCTGGTTTGACGAATGTTTTCTATTCGACAGACTTAAATTTCAAAGTTCCTGCTACTGTTATTGATGCATTAGATCCATCTGGACAATTTGTTGGTTCTCCAATTCAATCTTTCACAGTTACTGGTGTTGATGGTTTACCTGCTGGATTGAATTATGCTTGTAACATATCAAACTGCACATTTAATGGAGGTGCAAATGGTTGTGCAAATTTATATGGAACAACTGCAACTGCCGGAACATATAGCCTTACAATTAATATTGATGCAACTGTAATAATCACATTGGTACCGGGATTTCCTCCAACTCCTGTGACACAAGGAACAACATTTGATGGTTATAAAGTTGTAATTGGTGTTGCTGGTAATATTGAGCAAGTTATTGCACCTGTCACGGTTTCTCCAAATCCTGCAATGAATGAATTGAATATTAATGGAATTTCTCCTTCTATGAAAGCATCAACAATTTCGATTACAAACATTGAAGGAAAAGTTGTTGCATCCAAATCAGTTTCTTCATCTGCTGCTCAATCTTTTGATTTATCATCAATGAAAGCTGGTATTTACTTTGTGAATGTTTACCATACAAGTGGAGTTGAAACAGTTAAATTCATCAAAGAATAAAAATATTCTATAGATTAGAAGGGAGCCATTCAGCTCCCTTTTTTTGCTTAAAAAAGTGAGGATTGAGTTGATTTTGGCGTAAATGGAAATTTAGCTTCCGATGATTGGGATTGTCCATTTGCTGAAAAGGATTTGAGAATTGGTATTAAAAATCACTCCATAATGGAAGCACAAGATGAAAGTTTTGGATTTCATTCTAGTCTATTACCAAATAATGGGGCATTGTAAGATTTCTTATACCATGGAAGAAAATCAACTACTCTTTTTGAAAGTAATGGTAACGAAAAAAATATTACATCAACCTTCGATCTAGAAAATGAAAATCCAAATGAAGTTCAACAATTTGGTTGGTAGGCATTTTTGAATAACTTTATAATGTACGCTGAACTTCAATATTAAAATCTCTATCAATGAATTACAACTACAGAAAAGCCACAATCGATGAAATTACTCCCATTTGGAAGATTTTACAAGACGCCATTTTACGCCGAAAAAAAGACGGAAGTAATCAATGGCAAGATGGTTATCCAAATCCAAAATCTGTGCAAAATGACATTGAAAAAGGAATTGGTTTTGTATTAACAGAAAATAACTCAATCATTGGATATTCAGCTGTTTTGATCAATGATGAACCAGAATATGCAAACATCAATGGAAAATGGTTTACGAATCGTGATTTTGTCGTTTTTCACCGTGTGGCAATTGTAGAAACTCATTTAGGAAAAGGAATGGCAAAACTTCTTTTCAAATATATTGAGGCATTTGCTCTAGAAAACAACATTTACAGCGTCAAAGCTGATACAAATTTTGATAATGGCGCCATGTTGAGCCTTTTTGAAAAATTAGGCTACGTGTATTGCGGAGAAGTGCATTTCAGAGGAAGTCCACGAAAAGCGTTTGAAAAGGTTTTGGAGAAAACTTAATCAAACAACTTTAGAAAAATTCCATCCAACCAAATCAAGTTTCTTCTTACCTTGCAAGAGTGATCAACAATTTATTGCATGTAAATAGGCCTGAACCTATCAAATCAGGAATTGAAATAGGAACTTTTACACGAGAATCAGATATCCCAGAAACCATAGAGACATTACTTGCAGGTAAACAAATTTTAATTGAAGAATTTTACAGTAATGGATTATATTTACTTCGAGAATTAACAACTTATCTCAAAAATACGCTACCCAATGAATCTTTTCTCGAACAACGAGCATTTCGTGCGGAGTTTAGAAAATTATCCAATCTAATTTTAATCCATGTCAAAGGTCATAAGCTAATTGTTCGAAAAGCTCCAGTAATTGGATGGTTAGAGAAATTATATCCTAATTTGAAAGACTTTTTACTGCCTCTTCCGCAAATTCAAGGATTGAATAGTGCATGGCAATGGTATAAAAACGGAATCAATATTCCAGTTTTACGCAATAAAATACACCCTTACTATGGCGTTTATTTCCCCACTCGTTTTGAGCATTTAATTCTTTTTGACAATTGGTTAAAACGTTACCAAGGTCCTAAAAAAACGGCAATTGATATCGGAATTGGAAGTGGTGTACTTTCTTTGATGATGGTGCAACATGGATTTCAAAAATCATTTGGAACGGATACCAATCCCAATGCGATTATTGGTTTGACAGCATCTATGGAGGGAACAAAATCAGCGCGAAAAATAGAAATTGATTTTGGACACTTATTTGGTAAATGGGAGAAACCGACAGAATTGATAGTATTTAATCCGCCTTGGCTGCCTGCTACACAAGAATTGAATCTCCTCGATGAAGCAATCTACTACAACGAAAAACTCTTTCCAGATTTCTTTGAAGCAGCTCAAAAACACCTTCTTCCTGAAGGAAAAATCGTGATTCTTTTTTCCAATTTAGCGCAAATCACGCAGGTAACTTCAGAACATCCAATCGAAAAAGAACTTCTTTCTGGTGTACGTTTTGTATTGGAAAAATGTCTAAAAAAATCTATGAAAGAAGCCTCTGAAAAAACAAACAGAAACCCAAACTGGAGAGGCGCAGAAGAAGTGGAATTGTGGGTCTTGAGGCTGATACAATCGAATGATGTAAGAAGTTGAAATTAAAGAAAGAAATTTTCACTAATTCACTAAAGAAAGTAGTAGAAAATTCGATTTAAAATGAAATCCTTTACTTCAAAATTCAATTTTCTATCTATTGAAAAACAGTTGAAAACCAATTTTCATTCCTAAATTCGATCCCCCATATTTAGATCCATTAGTATAGAAATTATAATAAAGTGCTGGATCAAGTGCTATATTATCCGTTAGGAAAATAGTATATCCCATATCAAGCTCAGTATTCAACCCTGAAGTTTTAGTTGTTACACCTGCAACATCAAATGAGGATCTTCCATATCCTACTTGTAATTGACTATAGAAATTCCCTTTATAATATGCTCTCATGAAAGGTGCCACTGAAAAAGATGAGCCACCTTTAAAAGAATTAAAAGACATTGATGCTCCTATGGCCATATTATCAACAATAAAAAAACCCACTTTAGGCGAGAAATTCAAATCCGAAGATGCTTTTTCACCAGATGGAAATTTATAGTTAAAATAAGCATCCCCACCAAGCATAACTGTACCGTGCTCGATTTGACTAAATAAAGAGGAGGTGGATAATGCGATAATTCCAACAAGAGCGATAATTTTCTTTTTCATTGTTATGTTTTTAGTAAAAATACAAAAAAAATAAAGCTCAATTGATTGAAATATAAATGCTTTTTAGGTAGTTACTGTTAATAATTAGTTTTGATTCAATTTCCTTACCATCGTTAAAATGGTGGCTAATGCTACTGTTTCACCAGTTTCATCATACACATCAACCAGGAACTTCACAATTCCTTTTGCGATATCCTCTTCCGATTTTTTTTCTTGATCAATCTTCTCCTTTACCGTGAATCTAACTCCCAAGGTAGCACCTGGGTAAACTGGTTTTGTAAATCGAGCTTCATCCAATCCATAATTCAAAAGAACAGGTCCTTTTTTTGGATCCACAAATAATCCTGCAGCCTTAGATAAAACAAAATATCCATGAGCCACTCTTCGCTCAAAAATAGTTCCTTCTAGCGATGTTGCGTCCATGTGAGCATAAAAATTATCTCCTGAAACATTCGCAAAATTAACTATGTCCGCATCCGAAACTGTATGCTTGTGGGTGAAAACCGTTTCACCAATTTCTAGTTCTTCAAAATGCTTACGAAACACATGTGGATTTGCTTCAGGCATTGCTGCACCAACTTGAAATTGTTTGGTGATTGCAGTTATCGTGCTTGGATGACCTTGAATTGCCGTTCTTTGAAGATAATGTAAGACACCTCTTTTTCCGCCCATTTCTTCACCTCCACCCGCTCTTCCAGGTCCACCGTGCGTTAATAATGGCATAGGAGAGCCATGACCTGTACTTTCTTTCGCACAATCTTTATTTAATACAAGTATTCTACCATGCAAAGATGCAGCTCCCAAGACATATTCAATCGCTTCATTATTATCCGGAGTTACGATTGAAGACACCAACGAGCCTTTACCCATTTTAGCCAATTGAATTGCGTCCTCTAATGACTTATATGGCATTATGGTTGAAACAGGACCAAACGCTTCTATTTCGTGACAAGCGGTTTGGGTAAATGGATTCGTGTTTCTAAATAAAATGGGAGAGAAAAACGCCCCTTTTTGTTTATCCGCTCCAATCACTTCAAATTCATCCAAATTACCAAAAACAATTTCTTGAGATTGTTTCAATAACTCCACATTCGCACGTACTCGTTCAACTTGTAAATGAGTGGCCAATGCACCCATACGCACCCCTTCAGCACTAGGGTCTCCAATTTTTGTAGTTGCCAATCGAGCAGAAATTGCACCTTGTACTTCCTCCAATAAGTCTTCTGGGACAATTATCCTTCGAACCGCAGTACATTTTTGACCCGCTTTAATAATTATTTCCTTAACCGTTTCTTTAATAAATAAATCAAATTCCTCCGTTCCAGGAATCGCTTTTTGACCTAAAATAGTTGCGTTTAATGAATCAGCTTCCAAATTAAAGGCTACACTTTCCGATAAAACTCGAGGATGAGCTTTCAGCATTTGACCCGTAAAAGCGCTCCCCGTAAACGTTACAACATCCTGTGTTTCGACATGATCAATCAACCCTCGTCCTAATCCACAAATTAATTGAAGGGCTCCTTCAGGTAATATTTTAGAATCAATAATATCTCTAACCATTACTTCAGTTAGGTAACAAGTATATTCAGAAGGTTTTACCACCGCTGGAACACCTGCCATTAAATTCACCGCGATTTTCTCTAACATTCCCCAAATAGGAAAATTAAATGCATTGATATGAATGGCCACACCTTCCTTGGGAACCATGATATGGTGACCAATGAACGTTCCATTTTTCGACAAAGGGGCCGCTACTCCATCCACATAAAAAGGTGAATCTGGAAATTGACGTCTCAATGACGCATTTGCAAATAAATTACCAATTCCACCCTCAATATCAATCCATGAATCTACACGAGTGGCACCCGACCAGGCACTCACTTCATAATATTTTTCTTTTCTTTCCATTAGAAATAGTGCGAGTGCTTTGAGCATTCGGCCACGTTCTTGAAAAGTCATTTTTCTTAATTTCGCGCCACCAATCAGTCGGCCATAGGAAAGCACACCCTCAAAATCTAACCCTTTACTTGAAACTTCACCAAGTATTTCACCTGTAATGGCATGATGTAGAACGGTTTCTGTATCAACACCATCTACCCATTGACCTTGAATGTAATTTTGAAAACGTTTCATAACTGAATATTAATTTGGAAATAACCAGCGAAATAAATCGTTGAAATTTGCATAAACGACCAAAGTAAGTAACAATATCATACCTGCATACTGAGCATATTCAAGTACTTTTTTGTTTGGTTCTCTTCCTGTAATCATTTCATAAATCAAGAAAACCACATGTCCGCCATCCAAAGCCGGAATAGGAAGAATATTCATAAATGCAAGAATAATGGAAAGAAAAGCCGTAGTTAACCAAAACTGCTGCCAATCCCACATAGGTGGAAACATATTACCAATTGCAGCAAAACCGCCCATTTGACCTGCACCTTTTTTGGTAAACAAGAACTTAAATTGTGAAACGTAATCTCCCAAGGTATTCACTCCAGTTATCATCCCCACTGAAATACTCTCGCCTAGACTATAATTCACTTTTTTGATAGCTACTGAATCAACAAAACCTGTAGATTTTGGGGCAAAACCAATTGTGCCATCCACTTTAACCAATGCCTTTAATGAGATTGTGCCCCTATTTCGAAGCACTTTTATTTCAGTTAATTTTCCTTTGTTCAGATACAATGCCGATTGGATTTCATCAAAATACTCTATGGACTTTTTATCGATCAAAATAATTTTATCTCCTTTTTTTAAGCCTGCTTTTGAAGCTCCGGTATTTGCTATAACTGAATCAACATAAGTAGATTTGTGTCTCATCGAAAATAACGGGAAGGCTCCTTCCTGAAAAAGTATTTTCCCGAAATCATCTGGTAATTCTACTTGCTGTTTAGATCCATTGGGATGTTGAACAGTTAACACTTTCGCATCACGCAATAAAACCTCTTTATTTAGTTCGTTTGGACTAACTACTGGATTTCCGTCTACTTCAATAATATTATCTCCAGATTGGATATTGTATTTAGCTAAATAGGCATGAACAGCCAAGCCATGTTTTATATCGCTCGCTTTGATTTCCTCTTTCCCCCAAAAAAATACAACACCGATGTAAATTAAAAAACCCAATACCAAATTCACAGTAACACCACCCACCATGATTATCAATCGTTGCCAAGCTGGTTTGGATCGAAATTCCCAAGATTCAGCTGGTTTATCCAATTGCTCTTTATCCATTGATTCATCAATCATTCCGGCAATCTTCACATATCCCCCCAATGGCAACCAACCCAGACCCCATTCAGTATTATTTGGTTCAGTTTCCCAATCTTTAGGAGACTCTTTGGATAACCATGAAAAAACTCGTTTTCCTTTCAATTTCTTTGTACGAAACAATGAAAACCAAGGATTAAAAAACAAATAAAATTTTTCTACCCTCGTCTTGAACAATCTGGCAGGTAAAAAATGTCCCAATTCATGCAATGTTACAAGAATAGCAAGTGATAAAAAAAGTTGTGCGGCTTTAATCCAAAATTCCATGAGGTGATTATTTTAAGGTAACAAATATAGTTTTTTACTTCGAATTGTCTGATTTATCATCAGGATAATAGCCTTGCTGAATGAAATACTCAATCATGGCTTCTTTAATCAAATGCTGTTGCTGTTGGTGATTTAATGGTGGTAGGTTCTTAGACAATGTAAAATGTGGCCATTGATCTTTGTCTCGGCCTTCAAAAACATAGTATCCATAAGGTTCAAGCAAGGTACAAATTGCCACATGCAGCAAATCTGTTTTTTCGCTTTTTGAGAACTCTTTATAACCAATACCTAATTCATTCACACCAATTAAAAAAAGCATAGATTGAACATCCATACCTCCTCCAAAAGTTGATTCTACGTGTGTTTTAACTTGCTGAAAACGCAATTCTACTTCATGATCCATAATTACAAAAGTACTTCAGAAATGGAAGAATTACACCATTTATTTGAAGGTTAACAAAATTTGCAATTATCACTTAGCTGTTTAGATTAAAATCTATCTACTGATTTTGTAAGTCTGTAAAATTCTTGGTAATAGCTAAACGTATTAAGTAACTATCGTCTTTTATCAATGAGGAAGAATAATTTTTCTCTAGAATTCGATACTTCAAAAATTTACTATAAGAGTCATTTCTTCCAAACTTATAAAAACAAACATCTCTATTTTTCCAACTACCAAATGAATAGGTGATTAGTAAAAACACAGCCTGTAAATGCATAAATTTAATTTGTAAAACTCAATTTTTTATTGAATTGAACAAGATTGATTACCTTTATAATCAAATGATTTTAGTTACCGGTGGAACAGGTTTGGTTGGAAGTCATCTTTTGGTTGAATTATCGAAGGATAGTGACTCTATAAGAGCAGTCTATAGAACTAAAAGCAAAATTGAGTTTACTAGACAAATTTTTCGATATTACTTGGGTGACAGTTGGGGAAAAAATTGGAACAAAATAGAGTGGTTTGAAGCAGATTTATTAGATGCTGAACGATTAAAAATTGCTTTTACTGGAATTACAAATGTTTATCACACAGCTGGATATGTGTCATTTCATTCAGGAGATTTTAAACAATGCATCATTCACAATCGCTATGGCACAGCCAATATTGTGAACCTTTGTTTAGCTAATCCAATAGAAAAACTAGCCTATGTCAGTTCAACTGCTGCCGTGGGAGGCGAAGAGAATACACCAATAACAGAGGCAGATAAATGGAAAAAAACACCTCAAACAAGTGGATATTCGATCAGTAAATATTTGGCAGAAAAAGAAGTTTGGAGAGGAATTGAAGAAGGATTAAATGCTGTAATTATTAATCCCTGTGTAATTTTAGGCCCAGGTAATTGGAATGACTCATCCTTAACTATTTTCAAAACGACTACAAAAGGATTACGTTATTTTCCCACAGGATCAAACGCGACTGTGGATGTTCGTGATGTAGCGATTTGCTTAAAAAAACTTATGCAATCAACACTAATCAATGAACGATTTTTATGCATTGGAAGCAATCAATCGATTCAACAATTATTGTATACAATTTCAGATCATTCAAATGTTAACCGACCAATAAAATCTATTTCTAAAAAGTTAGTTCAATTATTATCACTCGTATCATCACCCATTTTTAAAATTTTCGGAAAAAAACCTTTATTATCAAAGGATGCGATAAATTCAGCTTATAAAAATTTATCTTATACCATTGAAAAATTGAACGGTGCAATAAATCATTCATTTTACACATTAGAAGAAACAATAGAAAATTCAATTCGTGGGAGAATACAATGAACTCGATGATTAATTTTTTGTTAATGACTTATGAAAATAATTCAAAATAAATATCTGATTGCGATTCTAATCATTTTTCACATGGTAGGATTGGTTGGGATTATGTTGCCCAATTTCAAGGATCTGATTCTCTCGCTTTCCTTTCTCAATTTACTTCTAGCATTTGTGGTAATCCTGCTAGGAGAAGACGAAAGTAAGCCCATATTGATGAAATTTCTACTTATTGCTTTTGTAATTGGATTGACAGTTGAGTTAATTGGCGTTCACACAGGATTACTCTTTGGCGATTACAAGTACGGATTTAATTTGGGACCTAAATTGTGGGACGTACCCCTTGTGATTGGAATAAATTGGGGAGTACTGACGGTAACTGCTGCATCTGTTACTCATTCACTAAAGTTACCACACACACTAAAAATCATTTTAAACGCAATTATTCTTGTCATTTTTGACTTTGTAATGGAGCCAGTGGCAATGAAAAGTGATTTTTGGTCTTGGAATAACAATTCTATCCCATTTTTCAATTATGTTTGTTGGTTTTTTATTGCGGTGATTTTGCAACTTATTTATTTTGCCATGCGTAAACCGAATTCGAACAAAGTATTTAATGCATTGTTTTTTATTCAGTTCATATTTTTTATTATTCTAAACTTTCGATGATGTATTGGTGGGGACCTTTTGTTTTATTAGCGACATTTTTTGGAATGGAATTCATGGCTTGGGCTACACATAAATTTGTGATGCATGGTTTCATGTGGCATTTTCACGCTGATCACCATGTGGAAGAACCAGGTTTTTTCGAGCGTAACGATGTTTTTTTCCTTATTTATGCAATTCCTTCGTGGTTATGTATTATGTTAGGAATGATGAATGAAGCATATCTTCCTGTTTGGATAGGATTTGGAATTGCCGCTTACGGTTTTGCTTACTTCTTAGTTCATGACGTTTATATCCACAGAAGATTCAAATGGCTACGTAATATCGACAATGCTTATTTTACTGCAATTCGCAAGGCACACAAAGTTCATCACAAACATCAAGGAAAAGAACAGGGTGAATGTTTTGGAATGTTAGTCGTACCTCCTAAGTATTTTCAAGAAGCGAAAAAGGCCTTTCAAAATAAGAATGCTAAATGAGTTTGTATTTTTGGACACTTGTTTTGGCGTTTGCAGGTCCATTTTGTTTGAGTTTTGATAAAAAAGTTAGCTATTTTAAACAATGGAAATACGTTTTTCCTGCAATCATTTTAATTGGAGTTGTTTTCGTGATTTGGGATGATTACTTTACGATGCGTGGCATTTGGGGATTCACACCTGCATATATTCAAGAGATTTATTTAGGACATTTACCTCTTGAGGAAGTATTGTTTTTTCTAATTGTGCCCTATAATTGTGTATTTGTTTATGTTGTATTGAATACTTACTTCCCTAATGTCACCCTTACCAAAACAAGTAAGTTATTCGCATTCTATTTTGTATTATCAGGATTTTTATTCTCCACCTGGTTTTTAGACAATTGGTATACGAGTGTTGCGTGTGGGGCTAGTGCAATATTAACCGTAGGACTTTATTTTATTTTCAAAGTTCGTTGGTACGAGCGATTTGTATTTGCTTATTTAGTAGCACTTATTCCATTTCTCATTGTAAATGGTATTTTAACAGGAATGTTTACTGAAAATCCGGTGGTTTGGTATAATGAAAGCCACATTATGGGGATTCGTATTGGTACAATTCCATTTGAAGATTTGTATTACAACTATTGTCTATTTCTTCCGATTATTGGGTTGTATGAATGGATAAAAAATAGAAGCTCTATGACTAACGAACATAAATAATTTTCTTTGTTTCGAAAAAGTCCTCGTTAAACCAATCTGAAATTGAATAGGTGCGAATGTGCTTTTTTATTTTGGATAATTCGTCCGTTAAATCTCCGCCTTTTAGGCAAATCCAACCATTGGCAAGTTCATTATTATTTTGAGGATTTAACTTGTCTTTAGTCCAAAAAAGTAAATCATCAAGGGGAGCAACAGCTCTTGATAGAATAAAATCAAATTTCCCTGGAATTTTCTCCACGCGTTCATGAATTCCCGAAACGTTGGTTAATCCTAGGGATTCAGCAACTCCATTGACTACCTTTATTTTTTTTCCAATTGAATCCACTAAAACAAACTGAGCCTCAGGAAAAAGAATAGCTAAGGGAATACCAGGGAAACCTCCTCCCGTTCCAATATCAAGAATTTGCGTACCGGATTGAAAATGAATTGTTTTTGAAATAGACAAAGAATGCAAAACATGGTGTAGGTAAAAATTATATTCGTCTTTTCTGGAAATCACATTAATTTGAGCGTTCCATTCTTGATATAACCCCTTTAATAATTCGAATTGATTCAGTTGTTTTTCAGTTAAATCTGGAAAGTATCTAGAAATTAAATGAGAGTCCATTCTTAAATAGAATCTTTTGTTTTTTCCATCATATTTGCTAGAAAATCGCGTGCTCTAAAAAGCTGAGCTTTTACTGTTCCTAGTGGCAATTGTAATTCTTCAGCTATTTCCTCATAACTCAATTCATCAAAATACCTTTTTTCTACTAAAACACGGTAACGCGGTTTTAATTTACTCACCAACATACGCATGTGAACGACTTTTTGTCCATAAATCACAGTTTCCTCCGGATTCATCGTATTTGATCTAGCGTCAATCTGAATACGTTCTCCGTAATCATTGGTATATCCAGAATCCATTGAGGTAACCTGAATCCTTTTCTTACGAATAAAATCAATTGAGTTATTCGATGCTATTTTGTACAACCATGTCGAAAACGCAAAACTTGGAGAGTACTGATCTAATCTACTAAATGCTTTACCAAATGCTTCAATGGTCAAATCATCTGCATCATCAGCATTTCGAACCATTTTTAACATCATAAAATAGATTGAATCTCGGTATCGATCCATCAAATCAGCATAAGCGGATTGTTTTCCCAACCGAGCAGCTTCAACTAATTCTAAATCTTGCTTTGCGCGTTCCGATAAATGTTGGTTTTCTACCATTTAGTATTCCTCTTTTGTTCAGTAAGATAGAATAAAATAGGGGTTATTACGGCATAAAAAACATCCCAAAATGGCAATAAAAAAACAAAATTCTTTTCTTGGAGCTTGATTAAACATTTTCCTTGAATCCACCATTTTAAAAGAAACACTATCCCGAATAAAATCCCACTTATTATTCTGAAATCCAATTTAAACATCAAAATAACAAAGGAAATCCACATCAAAAGCAATGATACTGGATATATTCCTAACAACAACTTTTTAATAACCTCGTATTTATTAGATGTAGTGTAATGTCTTGACTTCTGTCTCACCCATCGTTTCCACGAAGGAGCAGCAGGGGAAAAGCAGAATGTTTCAGGATCAATATTGATGGTGTAATTTGATTTTTGAGCGACTTGTTGTATAAATAAATCATCATCTCCCGATGGTAACCCGTAATGGGACTTGAATCCACTCACTGAGTTAAAGACTGTTTTTGTGTATCCCAAATTCCTTCCTACCCCCATGTATGGCAATTTTGAGAGCGCCATAGAAAGGTAATTTACTCCAATCCAAGCTGCATCAAATCGAATCAATTTATTTAAAAATCCTTTTTGCTTAGTAAAAGGTCCATAACCCATTACAATTTGCTTAGAAGTAGAAAAAGAACCAGCCATTTTTTGCAACCATTGATGACTTGATGGCTTACAATCTGCATCCGTTAATAAAATGTGTTCGTATTTAGCCCCTTTGATTGCCAACGTAATGGGGAATTTTTTTCCAGCTCTCAGGTGTTTATTTTTAGGAATATCAATTACCCTAAGATTTTTATATTGTTGTTGAAAAGCAATTAGTAACCAATTACTATCATCTATTGATTGATGATTCACTACAATTACTTCAAACTCTGGATAATCTTGACTCAATATCATAGGGAGATTTTCATATAAATTATCCGATTCATCCCGCGCTGCAATAATTATACTTACTGGAAAAAGCGATTGTTCTTGTTGTTTCGGGTAAAAAAAAGCCAGTCGACGAAATATGAATAACAAATATAAAAATTGAATAAATCCAGCGACACACAATACTAAAAAGCAGTAAGTGAAAAATTCAAAACCAAAATGAGGTAAATAAGATAGCATAATTTATATCGAATACAAAGTTCGTCTTCAAACTTAAATAGATGTATCTTTGTCCAGCTTATTTTTCAACATTTTATGCACTTTGAATTAATTCAGTCAGATTCATCCTCTCGAGCAAGAGCGGGAATACTTCATACAGATCATGGAGCTATTGAAACACCTATTTTTATGCCGGTTGGGACACAGGGTACAGTAAAAGGTGTACATCAACAAGAATTACGAGAGGATATACAAGCCCAAATCATTTTAGGGAATACATATCATTTATATTTAAGACCAGGAATGGACGTTATGGAGGCCGCTGGGGGACTTCATGCTTTTATGGGTTGGGAAAGGCCTATTTTAACAGACAGTGGAGGATACCAAGTTTATTCTCTCTCAGGCACACGCAAAATTACAGAAGAAGGTGTTCGGTTTCAATCTCACTTAGATGGTAGTTACCATTTTCTAAGCCCTGAAAAATCAATGGAAATCCAACGGAGTATTGGCGCAGACATTGTCATGGCGTTTGATGAATGCACACCCTATCCATGTGATTATACGTATGCAAAAAAATCGATGGAGATGACCCATCGCTGGTTGCAAAGATGCGTAAATTACATGGATAAAACAGAACCAAAATATGGACATAATCAAGCATTGTTTCCAATTATTCAAGGAAGTGTTTATAAGGATCTAAGAACTCAATCTGCCCATGAAATTGCTTCCGTAAATGCCGTTGGAAACGCAATTGGTGGACTTTCCGTTGGCGAACCAGAGGAGCATTTATATGAAATGACCGATTTAGTTTGCTCAATATTGCCAAAAGACAAACCACGATATTTAATGGGAGTTGGAACTCCAGCAAATATTTTAGAATGCATCAGTTTAGGGATAGATATGTTTGATTGTGTAATGCCAAGCAGGAATGCAAGACATGGCTTACTATTCACATGGAATGGTACAATTAATATAAAAAATGAGAAATGGGCAAAAGATTTTTCACCCATTGACACTTCAAGTCCCATGTGGGCTGATCAAGTTTACACGAAAGCATATTTACGTCATTTAATAAAAACTAAGGAGTATTTGGGCGTTCAAGTTGCAACGCTACATAATTTGACTTTTTACCTTCAACTCGTTAAGGAAGCCAGAAAACAAATTCTTGCCGGAACATTCGAAAACTGGAAAAACAAGTTAATTCCAACTTTAAAACTACGGATGTAAGCTAACGCCATGATAAAAATCATCGATAAATACATTATTAAAAAGTTTCTCGGTACTTTTTTTTTCATGCTTGGAATCATCATGTTATTGGCTGTAGTATTCGATATTTCTGAAAAACTGAGTGAATTCATTGATAATAAGGCTCCTTTTACTGAAATAATTTTTAATTATTACCTCAATTTCATTTTGTTTTACGGAAACATGTTTTCCTCCATGATTGTTTTTCTTTCTGTCATTTGGTTTACAGCAAAAATGGCACAAGAAACCGAAATAATTCCTATTTGGTTCAGCGGAAGGCCCATCACCCGATTTATAAGACCTTATTTTATGGGGGCAAGTATTTTAATGATTCTTTCCTTAATATTAAACCATTTCGTAGTTCCGCGTGCCAATAAAGTGAGATTAGCTTTTGAAGAGAAATACTACCGCGACAGAATGCATGTGGAGGAGTATCACGCTGAATTCCCTAATAATGAAGTAATTTACTTTTCTAGTTACGGCGGTGAAGACAATTTAATAAATGAATTTGTAGTTGAAAAATGGGATAAAAAAAAGAAAATCACCCATTTTCTAAAAGCAAGAACCGCTCAAAATGTTATTGGTACGAACAGATGGATATTAACCGATTTGTACGAACGAAAGGTTGGTTACCCTAATGATGAATTAATCCAACGACAAAGGAAAGACACCACTTTTCAATTCACAATTGATGATATGGCCCAAAGAGATAATATAGCTGAAGCCATGACTTATACCCAATTAACGAAACACATCGATAGAGAAAGGAAAAAAGGATCGGCTAATATCCCTTATTTTGAAATAGAACTACACCAACGTTCCTCTTATCCTTTTGCAGCTTATATCCTCACAATTATTGGTGTTGCTGTATCTTCTCAAAAAAAACGAGGTGGAATCGGAATTAATATTGCCCTCGGATTGGGCATTGTGTTTGTGTATATATTTGTAATGAAGGTTGCAACTGTTGCAACTATTAAAATCGGTTTTCCGGCCTTCATCGCCGTTTGGATACCTAACATGATTTTTGCCTTAGTTGCTTTATTCATGTATAGATTTGCTCAAAAATAATCTTCCAATGTGGAAATTAAAAATCTAAGGGCGCATTTTATTCGTCAATAAATCCCTGCAATAGCGTTGATAAGCTGCTTTTAAATGTTGTATTTCCTTGTATTTTGGGTTTTGTTTTGAATACACTTTTGATTCATTCCACACTTCTGGTTGTCCTGGAGTGCCAAAAGAAATTAAATTTTGTTGCGTAAAGGCTGCGATTACCTTCGGTTGTTTAGAAAAATAAGAGCTTCCAATCGCGTAATACTTCGATTGAATGTTGAGTAAATCCAAAATTGTTGGATAAATATCAATTTGCTGAATAGAACAAGTTGGTTTCTGCGGCTTCAACTTTCCAGAAGGGTCAAAAAAGGCAATTGGAATACGATAACGCAAATCTAAGGTAGCTTTTTCCGGCCTATTGGTTGGCCCTGTATGATCTGCACAAATTACAAAAAGTGTGTTCTTGTACCAAGACTGTTTTTTGGCTTTATCAAAGAATGCTTTCAATGCAAAATCAACATAACTGAGTGTTCCACAGATTGGTTCAGGACCCATTTTCACTTTCGATTGAAATTCTGTTGGAATGGAAAAAGGATGATGAGAAGACAAGGTGAAAATCATTGAAAAAAATGGCTTTTTAAATTCATTCATTTTATCAATTGACCAATTGAGCATGTGATGATCCCAAATGCCCCAATTTCCATCAAAATGTTTTTCATTATTGTATTCTTTTCGGCCAAAATAATGATCAATTCCCGTTGCAGCACAATAACTATCAAAGCGCATAGAACCATTAGTTGCTCCATGAAAAAATGCTGTTTCGTAACCTTTTTTATTTAGAATTTGTGGGAGACCCGAAAATTGATTACTGCTATACGACGAAAGGATAAAGGGTTCATCCATCCACGCGGGAATGGAAGATAAGATTGTTGGAAGCGCATCCATTGATGTTCTTCCATTGGCATAACCATTCGGAAAATAAACGGATTGATTTAAAATGGAGTCTAAGAAAGGAGTATAACTATCTGGATTTCCAGGGCCCACATAAGCACTACCAAAACTTTCCAATAATAGAAAAACAACATTCGTTGAATCACCCAATATATTTTGAGGGGAAGAAACTCGAATTGGATTAAAATATTTTCGTTCCTCCGCCTCTGAAAAATAATGTTTTGGTTCAACCCCGCGAAATTCAATAGTTTTTATCATTGTAAAAGCAGAGTTCAGTACAATAGGAGATTTTTCAACCGTTGTATAAATCGTTGCATCCAAAATACCAATTGGTTTTAATTGGAACCCTCCACGTCCAATGATAACAAATAAGAAGATTATTAATGGATAAAAAGCCCAGGATTTCCAACTCGCTATTGATAAAGATGCACTTTTAATCTTTCGTTCACTCCAAATTAGTACAAAAACACTAGCCCCAAATAAAAGAAACAGCCACCAAAATTCAAGTAAAAAGACACCAGCCAAAGAGTTTGTTTCTTTAGTGTTTAGCATAAAAATCAAGTAATCATAACTAATTCTCTTGAAAGTATAGGAATAATAGGCAATATCCCACGTATTGAATGCTAATACGGTTGAGCTAATAAAGACAAACAATACTGAATTAACGCGATTTTGCCATTTTTGCCATTTTTGCGGCGTTGGAAGAAAGTATAAAATTACAACTGGAAATAAAAAAAGGCTAAGTGTAATAATATCAAACCAGGATCCGATTAAAAAATCCATGGCTGTTACTCCATGAAACAAATTAAAGTTAAAAAAAAATAAAACCAATCGATAGACTAAAAGCAAGACAACAACAACACCAAATTTCAATAGAAAAGAGCGAATTGGAGCAAATCCATCTGGTTTATTTAACATCGTTTTATTTCAATTTACTGTTTGTTTGATGGCGATTCGCATCTCGGGAAGTTTTCTTTTCTAAATTTTTCTTCAACGCTGTTTCTAAATCAATCCCTGTTTGATTAGCTAAACAAATGAGGACGAAAAGCACATCCGCCAATTCATCTCCCAAGTCTTTACCTTTATCAGATTCTTTTTCACTTTGCTCTCCATATCTACGCGCAATGATTCGCGCAACTTCCCCAACTTCCTCAGTAAGCATTGCCATATTAGTTAGCTCATTGAAATAACGCACTCCAACTGTTTGAATCCAATCGTCTACGAGTTTTTGTGCATAATTAATTTCCATGATTACTCTGCGACAATTATGTAATTATTTTTCTTTCCTTTTCCAAGTAAAATATACTTTCCATTGATAAGGTGATCCATGTTTAAGATAAAATCTTCGCCCACTTTTTCTTTGTTTACGCTCACTGCATTAGCTTTTAATTCGCGTCGAGCTTCCCCATTTGACGCTAAAAAACCGGTGCCATTTCCCAAAGCATCAACAATACTAAGTCCCTTTTCAAATTCAGAAATAGGAAGCATAGATGTTGGAACTCCTTCAAAAACAGCAAAGAAATCTTCTTCACTTAATTGTTGTAAATCGCTAAATGTGGATTTTCCAAAAAGTATATTACTTGCTGCAATGGCACCATTCAAGGCTTCTTGACCATGAACTCGATTCGTAATATCCTCTGCTAAAGCTTTTTGAAGCACTCTTACATGAGGAGCTTCTTGATGTTCTCTTTCTAATTCCTCAATCTCCTCTTTATTTTTCAATGTGAAAATACGAACATAAGTTGCCGCATCTTCATCGCTTGCATTTAACCAATACTGATAAAATTTATAAGGGGATGTTTTGGTTGCATCAAGCCAAACATTTCCTCCTTCCGTTTTACCGAATTTTGTGCCATCCGCTTTTTTAATTAACGGTGTTGTAATAGCAAAAGCATCTCCTCCGTTTTTTCTGCGAATTAATTCAGTTCCGGTTACAATATTCCCCCATTGATCCGAACCTCCTAGTTGGATTGAACAATTAAGGTGTTGATTCAAATAATAAAAATCATAACCTTGTAAGAGTTGATAAGAGAATTCAGTAAATGACATTCCAGTTTCTAATCTGTTTTTCACCGAATCTTTTGCCATCATATAGTTGACCGTGATGTGCTTTCCAATATCTCGAATAAACTCTAAAAAAGAAATTCCTTCAAACCAATCGAAGTTATTCAGTAATTGGGCAGGATTTTTCTCGGTTTCAAAATCTAAGAACTGAGTTAATTGGGCCCTCACGCCATCAATATTTTTTTGCAACGATTCTTTATCCAATAAATTTCTTTCTTGGGATTTTCCGGAAGGATCTCCAACCATTCCAGTAGCACCTCCAACAAGAGCAATTGGTTTATGTCCCGCACGCTGAAAATGAACCAAGGTCATTATTTGAACCAAACTTCCTATGTGCAGTGAATCCGCAGTCGGGTCAAATCCAATATAAGCTGTAGCTAGGCCCTTTTTTAAATGTTCTTCAACTCCGGGAGTCATATCATGAATCATCCCTCTCCAACGCATTTCTTCTATAAAGTCCATGTAAGTCGATTGTTTGTACAAAATTACTTTTTTCTTATGACTTAATCATTTATAATAAGTTCCTTTATGATTCCTTGGCAATTCTAGAACGTACTTTCCCGAGGGCAAATTGCGTTTCAATTTCATCACCCATGGCTAATTGCTCGCTGTCCTTTACCACTACTCCATTTTTATAGGTTATCGAAAAACCTCGATTTAACACGTGAATTGGATCTAATAAATGAACATATTTTTCGGTTTCTTCTAATCGCCGTTTTGTTGAGAGCATAAAACCTGCCAAACCCACCTGGATCTTGTCATTCCATTGATCTATTTGTAACTTAGGACTAGTTATTATGACTTGAGAAAAATGGTTTAATTTAATTTGTATTTGTTTAATTTCTACTTGATTTTTAGATAATTCAGTTGAAACAGCATAACGCATCCAATTGCTTTTTTCGTTCAATTCTTGGCTTGAATATGCAATACAATGTTTCACACCCTGCTTAAACATGAGTATTGTTGATTGTAATAGTTGATTTGAATTAAAAAGAACATCTATTGATTTCTGGATAATTAGCTTTTGATTATCTTTTATTTCCTGGTCAAATTCTCGAAAAGTTTGCACCATAAATTCGGCTAATTTACTCGGTGTTATCGCATTTCGAAAAGCAATCATTTCAGCCACATTCAAATTAGTGGAATGACCAATACCTGTTAATATCGGTAAGGGAAAAGTTGCTATAGCCTTGCATAATTCAAAATGGTTATAGCATGTCATTCCAACCTCAGCGCCTCCACCGCGAACTAAAACAACTAAATCAAAATGATGAATTACTTTTTTTATTTTATCAAGTGTTTGAATTATAGAATCAACAGCCTGATCCCCTTGCACATAGGCATTAAACAAAAAAGTGAAAAATGAATAACCTTTTTCATTATTCGATAAAACATCCATAAAATCTGAAAGTCCTTTACTGGAATCTGCTGAGATGATCGCGATTCTTTTGGGTAAAATGGGAAAAGGAAGTAATTGGTTTTGATTTAAAACCCCTTCTTCCTGAAGTTTTTTAAGTGTTTCTTCGCGTTGTTTTTGTACTTCGCCCAAAGAAAAAGATGGGTCAATATCAACAATTTGCAAACTCAAGCCATATAATTCGGTGAATGTTATTTTCACTAGCAGCAACAAATTACTTCCTTCCTTTAATGGTTCTTTTACTACTTGAATAAATTGTTGGTTTATCCGATCGAAATTTTGCTTCCAAATTATACCCGATATTTGAGCGACTATTTTATCATTCTCACGTTGAACAATTTCTGGAAAAGCATGCCCACTTGGGAATCGGTTGAATTTATGAATTTCAGCTTTCACCCAATAAAGCTGCGCATAGCGCTCTTCAATCGTTTTCCGAATGGAGGAAACAACTTGTTTAAGCGTGAAAACTTGACGATGTTCGGACATGGAAACAAATGAGGAATGAAGTTACAAATTATTCCAACCCAAATTCATTGAAAATAAAATGAATTATTTTTAATACACCTCAAGTAAAATCAATACTAATCCAACAAAATGAAGAAAAAGGTCGGTTCTTTTATTTGTAAAATGGAGAAATCATAAAGTAAACCACTACACCTGTTATTGCAACATACAACCAGATAGGAAAGGCAAAACGAGTCCATTTTTTGTGTTTATCAAATTTACCTTCCCACGCAAAAAGATAAGTAAACAAAACTAATGGAATAACAGCCACACTTAAAACAATGTGTGAGATTAATATGGTATAATAGACCGCTTTCATTGAGCCTCCATATGGGGTAGAATCTGAAGTCATGTGATAGGCCACGTAGCAAAGCAAAAACAACAAAGATAAACCAAGGCATACTTGCATCAATCGTTGATGTAATCTCCTATTTTTACTTTTAATTGCAACCAATGCCGTAACTAATAAAACTGCTGTAACACCATTAATAGCTGCGTAGAACGGTGGTAAAAATGATAAATCAACACCTTCCACTTTAATTCCAAATAAAGCAGCAACAGCTATTGGAATAACAATCGAAACTATTACAATTAGCTTTCTAAACTTCGCAATTTGCGCTTCATTTTTTAATACTGTACTCATCATTTAATAATTTAAGGATTTCAATTTTCATTCGATTATATTCCCCTGCATCTACTTTTCCAGTGAGGTCAGTAACTCTATATACCCCACGAACATGCCCTTCCAAATCAACTAAGGTGAAAGACCCTGAATGAGCATATCCTCCATCTGCCTCATCGTCTTTTCCCGCAAATGTTAGAAAGTTTTCTATCCCTAATCGATGTGTTTCTGCCTCATTCCCGGTTAGAAAAGTCCAATTTTTCGCTGTAATTCCCGCATTTTGTCGATAGTTCATTAAAATAGAAGGGGTATCATGTTTTGGATTAATCGTAAAAGACAAAAATTGTAAATGCTCCGAATATACCACTAATTCTTTGTTTAGCTTTTTCAATTGGCTATTCATTACCGGACAAATTGTTGGACATGTAGCGAAGAAAAATTCGGCAATCCAAACTTTATTTTTAAAGTCTTGGTTTGTTTTGTAAATTGAATCTTCACTTAGATACTTGAAATCTGGGATCTTATGAAAAAGTGTATCAATTGATTTTTTTCCATTTATTGTTTTATATTCCAAATCGAAATCTCCGAGAATGGGTAGGACACGCACCTTTTTAACTTCTTGGTCGCAAGCCAAAAATAAAGTAGACAATATGGAAATAAAGATCAATCGCATCTTATGAAAACAGCAATGATTTAGTTTTGTTCAACTATTGACTTATCGTATTGTTTTTGTAAAAGTGCTAAGTGCTCTTTCATTCTACGTATCATTCCTTCTTGATTTCCACTCAACGCCATTCTTAAATGATTTTTCTTGTCAAGTAACAAAATGATTTCTTGAAAATACTCTCCACCAAAATACTTGGGTCCTTTTTCCAAAAGAGATTTTCCATTACTTTTAAAATTATACAAACTTTTTACATCCCCTGTTGCCAAAATCCATAAAGAGGAATCATACCCCTCAACTCGTTCCTTCAGCATGGAATGTGCAAATTTCAGGTCTTTTACACTGTTTCCTTTTCCATCTGTAACATAGGAAATCAATCGAACTTGCTTTAGTTTTTTTGATTTGTTTTTGCGAATGTGTTGGTAGATAATTTGATCAAGGTGCCAAAAAGATAATGAACACGTGTCAGGACAAGACTCTTGTATTGTTGTTACAAGTACAATCGTATTTTCGAATTCCTTATAACTTCTTTTTTTTCCTTCAATGTCTATAAAAGAATAAGGGACAGCAGCCCCATAATCATCTAAAACTTTAAAATTATGATCACAACCCCTTGTTCCAATAAATACAAGTAATAAAGCTGGACCAAAAACTAACAGTGTTGCAAGAATACTCCTGATTTTAATCCCAGAACCTTCTTTTTTCATCTTACTTAAAATGCATTTTGTTGAAGTGCATCATTTATCGCAAGCGCTTCCCAAAGTGAAATAAAAATCAAATACAAAACAAACAAAAAGTATGGTATCAAAATGATATTACGCAATGACTTTTTCTCATCACCCAAATGCATAAAGATCAAAACAATGTAACCAGCCTTAACAAGAGTCATTACAATAAACGACCATTTAACCATTGGCCAAATATCAGAACCTTGTTTAATGAAAGCTCCTAAAGCAACCTCAACTGCGGTAATTGTAGTTAGTAATGCAGTTACAAACCAGATTTTTTTACGAATTTTTTTTCCTTGTTCATCGTTGTGATGAGTATTTAAAGAATATTCAATAACGTCGTCTCTTTCCATGTTATTTCTAATTAATCGTTTATCAATTTATACTAAGTAGAAGAATGTAAATACAAACACCCAAACTAAATCCACGAAATGCCAATAAAGACCTGTTTTTTCAACCATTTCATAATGACCTCTTTTATGGTATGTTCCCAGTACAACCCCTATCATTATTATAATATTTATCATTACTCCTGAAAACACGTGAAAGCCATGGAAACCAGTAATGAAGAAAAAGAATTGACCATATTGTTGAGGTCCATATTCATTTTGTTGAAGATTTGCTCCATAAATCACTTTATTTGGAGCTCCGCTGTACAAGGAGGCATAGTACATTTCTTCAGCTTTTTTTCCTTCAATGTGAGAGCCAACTTTGTTTTGTTTACCATTTTTCTTGATAATTAACTTCATATGATCGTCTGCACTTTTGTTAACTTTTGCCACCGAACCATCATGCAATTTAATCATCCCGTCTTTAAGGTTACCAATCTCCGCAGCATGTTGAAACTCATGCAACAAGTCTTCGGTAACTACATCTCCTTTTTTAAGATGGTGACCCGGAGTGACAACTGTAAAGTTTTGTAAATCACCAAAATGACCTTTCACAATTGCTTGCGAACCGTCTGCTAATTCAATTTTACCAAATTCCGATCCATGAATAAAGTGATACCATTCCCACGCTTGCGAGCCAACGAAGAAAAATCCACCTATAATTGTGGCTATCATCCATTTCACTACTCCTTTTTTATCCATTCTATGTCCAGCTTCAACACCCAGAACCATTGTTACTGAAGAAACGATGAGGATAAATGTCATTAAGGCAACATATAATAACGGGTAACCATGGCCTAAAAACGGCATAGAATTAAACGTTTCCTCCCCGATTGGCCATGCCTCTTGAGCATCGTGTCTTGTGAAACCATAGGCAATTAATAAGCCTCCAAATGTCAGAGCATCGGACACAAGAAAAAACCACATCATTAATTTACCATAACTTGTTTGAAAAGGAGATTCTTTCCCTCCCCAAAGCGTAGAAGCATCTACATGTGCTGAATGACCTGCCATATTAGATAGAAATTTATTTGCAAGTTTAATGAATAAAAAGCAAAAACAACAACAAATACCCCCAAAGAATACCTAAAAAATGCCAGAAAATTGCACCCAGTCTAAGACTAAGCACATCGCCGCTATCGTATTTACCTGAAAATGAGGAAATTGTTATCTTAATCATATAAATCAACGTAACCAAAATATGAAGTAAATGAATGAAAGTTAATATATACAAATAGGATGATGCTGCATCTGTAGTCTCTAAAGCTTTAATCTGAAGATATTTTGATAATTTTTTACCCTCAAAATACAAGTTTCGGTTCTTATATTCCAATTCTTTTCCCTTGTAAAATAATTGGAAGTCTGTCCCGAATTTCCCGCGCACGAAAAAATCTACTCGTTTGTCTAGTATATTTTGAGCAAGTTGTGACAACCTCAATTGATCAACATATTTTAATTCCGTAGAATCAGGAAAAATCAATTTATTATTCAAAACTGAAATAGATTTGTCAATATAAATTAATTCAAAGGAAGAATTCGATTTTGCCTTAGTTAGTTTCGCAGGTGTAACGCCAACAAATTGTTTCATAAATTCTGACATCAAGTTATAATCAACCTGGCTCATTACCTTCCCCCGATATAGATAATTGTTGCCATCTACTTCAAGTATATCACCTTTAAACTTCACTTGATAGTAATCACCATAGCGACCGTCAACAACCATAATGTGGTTATTAGCAGCATGAATTCCGTTTTCCGTTAATGCACCATATCCCTTAAACTGAAAATAAACAAAGGCTAAACCCGCTATAAGTGTTGCCGATATAAAAATTCGCAAGCCGGTTTTGCTTTTGCTTTTTGCTTTTCGAATGGCAATTTCAAGTAAGATACTACTTAGGAAAATGACGATTGTACTCATCCAGAAATAGGTTGGCATGGGGTATTTTAGCCAAAAAGAATCTCCCATTGAAACGATGTAGGCAGAAGTGAAGCCTGCAAAAAGCATAATAACACTAAAAATCCCAACATAAACGAGATTTTTTTTCATTTTCACCCGAACTTTGGGATCTAAATCTTTACTGTAATCTGGTCGCATAACAACTATTATTTTGGTTAAATAGGTTCAATTCTATCAAAAACATAAATGAATTGAATTACTGGTAAATAAACAAATGAAGCGAACATAAGTTTACGTGCATCTTTATCTTCACAAGAAAGAAACAATCTGTATGCATACAAGAAAAATAGAATTCCAAGAAACGAACCTAAAACGAGTGTTACCATGCCGCACCACCCCATCAACCAGGGCATTAAACTAAATGGTATTAACGCCAATGAATAAAGCATAATTTGAAAAGCTGAATTTTTTGTTTTCCCTGTTTTGGATGGTAACAAATAAAATCCTGCACGTTGGTAATCTTCGTGTAAAATCCATGCGATTGCCCAAAAATGTGGGAACTGCCACGTAAATTGAACAAAAAACAACACCCCAGGAAGTAGTCCGAAATCATTGGTGGCTGCAATAGCTCCTAAAAGAGGTGGAACAGCACCCGGAAAGGCACCAATTAATACCGCCCAAGGAGTTTTTTGCTTCATCGGGGTATAAATGAAAACATAGGAAATAAAAGCAAATAAACCTAAAGCTGCTGAATATAAATTAATCATAAATAACAGAGCAGTCCCGATTACTAAACTGACAACAACAACTGCATACGCCTCTGTATTTGTCATCCAACCTTGTGGAAGAGGCCTCCGATTGGTTCGATTCATTAATTTATCCAAGTGTTGTTCCCAAATCTGATTCGCTCCATTGGATGCACCAGTAACAAAAATTCCACCGAATGTAAGTAAAGCTAATTCTGTCATTTCGACTCCTCCGGCAAACAAATAACCAGAAATTGCCGATAAAATTACTAAGGATGACAATCTGAATTTTGTAAAAATCAGATAGGTTTTAAATTTGCTGGGCTGTATAACTTTAGTCTCTTCCATTTCTTAATTTGCAAATTTAATCATTCTTAGGTCGAACGAATAAAAATGTAAAGAAATGATTGAAATAAAATTGATTTTAATAATTCAAAAGGTCAATCAATTTTTCAGCCACCTTTTCAGAATTAGTTAACAATGCAGCTTCCAAAGCAGAATTTAAAGGTATTGCGGGAGTATCTACCGAACCTACAATCGAAATCGGAGCATCCAGATACTGAAAATTATCGCGTTGTATACGGCCTGCCAATCCTAATGTGAAAGTAGCTTCAATTGACTCTTCCGTTACAAGTAAAACTTTATTGTGTTTTCTTACAGTTGAATTGATTAATTCCATATCCAACGGATTCAACGTTCTCAAATCAATTATCTCCACTTGATTTTGGTATTTTTTAGCTGCTGTGAGTGACCAGTAAACTCCTCTGCCATATGTTATTATGCAACAACTTTTTCCTCGAGCGATATTCTCTTCACTCGCAGTTTGAACAATTCTTCCTTTTCCTAAAGGTATGATATAGTCTTCATCAGGCTCAATGGACATTGCTCCTTCAGTCCCTGGAACCTTCGACCAATATAATCCTTTATGCTCCAACATAACCACAGGATTCGGGTCATAAAATGCGGCTTTAATAAGGCCTTTTAAGTCAGCACCCGTTGAAGGATAAACCACTTTTATACCGCGAATATTGGTTAAAACCGATTCCACACTAGATGAATGATAGGGTCCACCAGAACCATACGCTCCAATTGGCACACGTATCAAACAACTTACTGGCCATTTCCCATTTGATAAATAATAAGAACGAGACACCTCGGTAAACAATTGATTCAATCCTGGCCAAATATAATCAGCAAACTGTACTTCTACAATAGGTTTTAAACCAACTGCGGACATTCCAACCGTTGATCCAATTATAAATGCTTCCTGTATTGGTGTATTAAACACTCTATTTTCACCAAAAGTTTGGGCTAAGGTAGCTGCTTCTCTAAATACGCCACCTAATCTACCTCCAACATCTTGACCATAGAGCAAAGATTCGGGATGTTTTTGCATTAACTCTCGCACTGCGAACAAGGCAGAATCAACCATCACTGTTTTTTTCTTTCCTGCTGGTTCACGTTCTCCTTTTTCTTCTGTTATCTCAGTTGGAGCAAAAATAAAATCAGTGATACTCGAAGGGTCTGGATCCTCCGCATTAAGTGCTTTTTCATATTCTGTATCAACCAATGTTCTGACCTCTGCTTCCATTAGAATTAAATCAGCTTCACCTATTCCTTTACTGCGCAATAGATCTTTCAATTTAGGATAAGGATCACGTGTAGCAGCTTCCTCTAAATCATCCCTATACCATTCTTTACGAACACCAGAAGTATGATGACCCAAAAGCGGAACTTTAGCATGCAAAACAAATGGCCGTCTTTCGGTTCGAATCAACTGAATTATCTCATGTAATGTTCGAAATGATTCCTCAAAATCACTACCATCAATGGAGCGAACTTCAAGACCTTTAAACGCTGAAGCATATTCAGCCATATTTTGAGACCGTATTTCCTTTGAATTTGCCGAAATATCCCAATCATTGTCTTGCACCAAAAACAATATTGGAAACTGTTTTAAAGACGCCATTTGAAGGGCTTCAGAAACCTCTCCTTCCGTACATGAAGCATCCCCTAAAGAACAAACTACAACTGGATTATCGCCATTATAATCGGGTGACAAACCTTGGTTTTCCTTAAACTGAACTCCCATTGCCACTCCTGTTGTGGGAATCGCTTGCATGCCTGTTGCGGAGGATTGATGTATGATTTTTGGAAGATCATCACGATTCAAAGAAGGGTGTGAATAATAAGTCCTACCACCTGAAAACGGATCATTTTTTTTTGCAAAAACCTGAAGCATTAGTTCAAACGGAGTTAGCCCTATTCCCAATAATATACTATCATCTCTATAATAAGGAGAAACCCAATCTTGGGGCTTTAATTGCATAGCCAATGCAATTTGTATTGCTTCATGACCCCGAGATGTAGCATGAACATATTTTGCCGTTACTTCCTTGTTTGCTTCGAATTTTTCGGCCATTGTTTTAGCCGTACACATAATTCTAAAAGCCTGAGTTAGTAAGTCTTTAGAAAGCAATTCACTTTCTTTTTCTGCAAGAATAGTAGCCATTGTTTAAATTTTGGTGCGCTAAGATAAGAACTAAGTAGAATGTGGAAAATAATCAATAAACCATTTCGATGGTGATTTCCATGTTTTGTGAAAGTTTGAACGAACAATCTTCAAAATCCGGTGCAGATAAAAATGGACGAAAATCCTTTGAAAATGCAAATGCCTCTGTTGGAACACCTATTAAATTAGTATTACACACTTTATCATCATTTTCATCGTGAAAGGTAGCAATTGCATACTCTGCTGCCTTCAAATTTTTAAACTCATAAACGACTTCTTTTCCTTCGGGTTTAACCCTTATCATATGAAGCGTCTTCCCAACTTCGGGGAAAAGTTTTTCATCATTATATAAAGCAATTTCAACTTGACCATTAATATTTTCAATTCCGGTTAATTTAACTGTCAATGAATATTGAGCTTTCAAAGAAAGTGTGACTAGAAAAAATCCAAAAAACAAATAAATTATTTTATTTTTCATGGTTATTTTTTTTAAATGAAGTTTTTAAAAGTGTATCCCAAATTAAAAATGTAGAAGCGTAATTGCCGTTTAATTTGGAATGATGAATATCATGATGTTCTGTTTTGCTTAATCCCGGAAAATTACTTATTCCAGGAAGTTTTAAATCTGAATGAATGTGGATTTCGTGAAGATTTCGCAGTAGACCAAAAATCCAAAAAGCGTATAAATTAATTTCCATAAAACTCAAAATCAAGCCAAAACCTAAAGCAACACCTATTGTTCCTAACATCCATTCTAAAGGGTGTGCGTAAAGATATTCTAAAGGAAATGGCTTAGTTGCCCGATGATGAATAGAATGAATATGCTTTAATAAAAACTTATTCTGATGAAGGTATCTGTGGTAAAAATAAAAAAACATATCATCAACCAAAAATACTATTAGCACTTGTCCAGCTACAACATACCAAACAAAACTAGTTGTATCAATAAAATCAAAAAGAAAATAAGCACCAAAGCCAGAAAAAGCTAATAAAGTAAAGAAATTAAACAAGAACAAAGGCATTCTACTTTTAAACAACCCTGGCTTGTATTCTTGCTGTTGAATCCGATATGATTTAAAAAATGAGGTGTTTAATACAACATAACTATAAATAAAACCGAATAGATTAGAAATAACTAATAGTAAAACGGTACTAATTGCTACTTTTTCTGCTGTCATGATCTTAGCGCAAATAAATTAAACATAGCAGTTCCTTCCAATCCAGACTCACTTTCAGAATGCAATTGATTAAAGCCTTTTTGCGTTAATAAATCCTTCACTTTATTCAATCGACCATCAGTATCATGAACCTCAACAACTAATGAGTTTATTTTTGCCCAATCAGCATCTTCAATCCCTTGTAAAGCAGTCCATTCAGCCCCTTCACAATCGATTTTGAGCAAATCTATTCTATCCAAATTCTGATCTGTTATGAAGCTAGATAGTGTTCTTAAGGAACAACTCACCTTTTTTCTTCCTTTAACCAACTGTTTTGCGATCAAACCTGAAAAAATGGTAGGTATCCATTTCATCCATTTCATATTTTCAGGCGGATTCTTCATAGTTCCTTTTACTGCACGTTGGAAAGCTGTTGGATCAACATCCCATTGCTCAGGATGGAGGGTTGAAAGAGCAGGAGTATTTGGAAAATATGTAAATTCGGCTTGGGTATTTTCATTCGAAATTCCATACCGACAAACCGTTATTTGACCACCTCCTATGAGTTCAGCATTTTTCTCAAGTGTATCGGCAATATCAGGAATTGGTTCAAAACAATACACACGAACATTTTTTCCTTTTTGAGCAGCACGTACTCCAAAAACACCTATGTTTGCCCCTACATCTAAAACAACATCACCGTCTTTTATCTGAATACCATTGGTTAAATATCCTTCAACATGATGATCTAACATTTTTGCTTCAGCTACACGTAGCGCAAAAACAGGAGTTCCATCGACTAAATTTATTTTTCTCATAATATACTTATGATTAAAGTTAACTAAAATGAATTACGATTCTTTTTATCATTTGACAATAATCCGCTTTATTTTTCAATAATTTATTTTTTCTCTTTTGACAGCAAATAACTCACCGCTCTTTCAACATTGATAAAACCACCAGAAATTGACACATCCTTCATCACCCCAACAGATTCATTTTTTTTACGCCCTGGAATCGCAATATTTTTTGTAGTTGAGACAACAGTTTCCATCAGTACATCACGAACTTGTTCAGCTGTCAATTCCGGGAAATATCCACGAATTATTGCTGCTACACCCGCTGCCACAGGGGAAGCCATACTAGTGCCAGAAGCATCCTCGTATTTGCCATCCGGCACGGTCGAATAGATGTCCACTCCCGGGGCAAATAAATCAACCGTTTTAGAACCATAATTAGAAAAATCAGCCACTAATTTACTTCCCTTTTTTGAAACACTGCTTGCTCCTACTTCCAACCAATTTGTTGCTATTGTTCCATCATTCAAAATTCGAGTGGGGTAAGAATCCTCACTATTTTTATCCTTTGCATCATTTCCGGCAGCATGAACAAATAGTACATCTTTACTTTTGGCGTATTTTATGGCATCATCTAATATTTCCTTGCTCGGAGTATAATATTTCCCAAATGACATGTTTATTATTTTTGCTCCATTATCAACAGCATAATAAATCGCATTTGCAATGTCCTTATCTCGTTCATCGCCATTTGGAACAGCTCTAAGTACCATTATTTTGGCATGTTTTGCAATTCCATCTATCCCTACTTTATTACCATTAGTGGCGGCAATAATACCTGATACATGCGTGCCATGCATGGCATCCGGTCCTTCATATCGGTTACATCCATAATTTCTTTCGCTCAATGAATTGACAACATCACCAACAATTACTTGTCGTAAACTATCCGCATTCATTGTATTACTCCTAATCATGCCACCAATCTGTGCCTCCCCACCCTCGACCTGTTTTTCAATTACGCTAGGAGATATGAATAAAAAAGGACGTTTCAGGTTTTTTTGTAATTTCAATTCAATAGCATCTTTGGTGGTATAATTTTTATTGGCTTTTTTTGAAAATTCACCTTGCTGTTTTTTAACGTTCGCAATATACTTTGACGCATATTCAATTCCCTTATATTGCGCCATTAATTGCCCTTGCTCCTTGTTAAAATCACTTTTAATTTTTAAAAATTTTTCATAACGGTCTTTATCCCCCTCATCAATTGAAGAAGCGTCTTTGCCAGCAAAATATCTATTTTCTTTTTGGAACATCCGAGCTATTTCCATAGCCTCATTATTGATATCACCTCCTTGACCACCTAAAAATGACCAGCCATTGACATCATCAATGTAACCGTTGTTATCATCATCAATTCCATTAGCGGGAATTTCATCTGAATTAATCCAAATAACATCTTTTAAATCTGGATGATCTGTCTCTACACCACTATCGATAACAGCAACGATCACATCTGTGGGTTTTCTATTTACTAACAATTTGTATGCTTCAGTAGCACCTACGCCAAATACTTTATCTTTTTGGGGATGTTTCAGATACCAATTTAGAGGTGCTTTTTGAGAAAAACTAGAACTAACAAGAAAAAAACTAGAAAGTAAAAAGAAAAGATTTTTCATGGATTTATATTAAACCCCTAAAATAGTAATTTAGACTGTAGAAATTCAGAAAAAGCAATAAAAACTATTTCTTCTTTTTCTTCTTTTTAGTATCCGTTGATTTACTAACAAGGCTGTACTTCAAATACAACTCTATTGCTCCGATGCTATTTGTCGCTGTATTTAATTTAGAAACATTTGCATCAAATGACAAACCCGCCATAAATCCATCAATATTCACACCGAAAGAGGCAATAATAGCATCATTCCAACGGTAATAAAATCCATATTGAATACTCTTTGTTTTACGCAGGGTTGTAACACGAGCACCTTCATCTAACATTGTTTCTGCGGATGTACCCAAAACCAATGATTTGTTAGGTCCATTCATATGATAGATAATTTGTGGGCGAATTTTATATTGGTTTCTGCGCGTTGTAAATTCGGCACCTGCATGCAATGTCATAAGCTGATACAATTTGTCACCGCCGAATGAAAAATCTACCTTAGGTCGTGTTAAGTGTTTAGCTGAAAACCCTGCAAAATATTTTGATTTATCATTTCGCTCCAGTTGATAAAAAACTCCGGTCCCTATGTCCAAAGCTGCATATGATTTATTCAAATTCTCACCTGATACAGTTGTTGAATTATACGTATTGCCATTCCATTGTGACTCCCAAGTTTGAGAGGATGGATTAAAACCTTGCGTATAGAATCCAGGTGAAATCCCAATAGAAAGTTTATTTTGATAATCCAACTGCATAGTGTAATTAACAGGTACAGCAAAAGAATTCGTCATAAAACGAGCATCTCCGGTTTGGTCATTGTAAAAATTTAAACCAACACCAAAGTAATTATCCCTTCCTGTTTGATCTGGAATTTTTATTTCTGCGGCAAGTGAGTTAGTTCGCATTGGACTCCCATTTATCGTGAAATATTGTAACCTAAAATTGGTGTAAATTGAATAATTTGACCCATCGGTTGCAACAGCAGCAGGATTCACCAACGCATTGGATAAATACCAATTACTGGAATGGATTTCTTGTTGAGCCCAAAATGATGCTGAACAAAGTAGAAAAATCTGAAGTATAATATTATTTTTCATTCCTTATCTAAATAAAGTTACATTACCGTTAATTGAGCTTGATCTTCCATTTATCAATCGATAATCTAAAGTATAAACAAACGTCGCCGGATTCTCAGGCTTCCCTTTAAAATTTCCATCCCACCCTTCTCGGGTATCAGATGTCCTAAATATAAGTTGACCATAATGATTATAGATTCTAAAATCCATTTCTGCAATAGCGCCGCCCTCTATAAATCCATTCGTAAAATTATTATCTCCATCAACATTTGTTAATACACGCAATAAATCATTGGAACCGTCTCCATTGGGCGAAAATGAATTGGGAACACTTACAACTTCATTAAAATTAACTTGAACTAAAAGGGTATCTGTTGCTGTACAACCACCTGCATTCGTATAGCTTACAACATAATATGTATCGTAAAAAGGTGTAACTGTTAAAGAATCCCCATTAGCCACAACTTCAGCATCACCGATTACACCACTTGGATACCATGTCATTACACCACCGGCAGGAGTTCCTTGTGCCCACAAATAAGCCTCTTGAAACATATTAATTGTGGTGTCAGTTATAACTACATAATTTCCATTCGTAGTATCCGAAATTGTTGCTCCCACAACGGGCAAATCAGAAACAGTAATTGTTTGACTTGTCGAATTGGAACCAAAGGTGTTTGTAACAGTTAACGAAATAGTTATACTTCCAGCAGTAGGAAAACAGACTGGACCCGGATTTTGACCGGAATAAGAACTTGGAGATGCACCTGTAAAAGTCCATGACCAACTCAATCCATTATCAGACGATGTGTTTGTTATATCAATGCACTCACCAACACACAAAGCGTTATCGGAAACAACAAAACCAGCCGTTGGTAATTGCTGAGCTATTAAAACATTAGCTGTAAGTAATAAAGTCAATCCTAATAAGTATTTCATTTTAAACGATTTTTCGGTTATGTTTACGAAAGTAATGAAAAAAGTTTCAACATCACAAAAAATCTTAACAACTTGAAAGTAAGATTCGAACATCGTTCATTTCAGACACATCATGAACCCTGATAATATTAGCGCCTTTTGATGTTAAAATTGTTTGCAAGGCAATAGTTCCATGAAGAGAATTATTGGGAGTTACACCTAACGTTTTGTAGACCATAGACTTTCGCGAAACCCCTACTAAAACAGGTAAATTAAAGATTTTCAACATTTCAAATTTCCGAATTATCTCAAAATTTTGTTCCTGCGTTTTTGCAAAACCAAATCCTGGATCAATTATTAAATCATTTAACCCAATAGATTTACAATACGCGATTTTTTGGGAAAGAAAATTGGTCATATCCAACATGAAACTTTCAGTTTCAAACGGTATTATCGACCTAACAAAACCGGGAGAATGAGTCAATACATACGGAGTTTTATTATTCGCAGCTACCTGTAAAATCGTTTCATCCAATTCGCCTGCAGTAACATCATTAATAATGTCTACTCCTACATCTATTCCGGCTTGAGCCACTTCTCCATGCACGGTATCCAGAGAAATAATAAGATTAGGGAACTTCTTTTTGATTACGTCAATTGCAGGAATTACCCTTTCTTTTTCCTCTTTAATTGTAGGGAAAATTGCGCCTGGACGAGTTGAAGCACCACCGATGTCCAAAATATCTAGTCCACCTTGAATCATTTCCTCTACTTTCAAAAGAATGGACTTTTCATCATTGATTCGACTAATTTCATAAAACGAATCAGGCGTACAATTAATAATTCCCATTATCTTTGGGCGCGATAAATCGTAAAGAATACCTTTTAAATTTATTGAAAAGGAAGGTGATTGAGTTTCTAAATACATGGAGGTAAAATGAATAAAACAAATATTGAATATACAAATGTAATGAATGTTTGTAGAGATATCTTCGCGAAAAAATCAGTTGATTATGGAACTTCATGGAGAATATTAAGACCAAGCTCATTGACGGATCAAATTTTCATTAAGGCGCAACGAATACGAACACTTCAAGAAACGGGAGAAAACAAAGTCGGTGAAAGTTTTGAAGATGCTTTTACGGCTATTGTAAATTACTGCATAATGGCGGTTATTCAAGTACGCATGGGTGCTGAAGTTAAAGAAGACTTATCAGCCGAAGAGGCGATTGAATCCTATGATAAAATTGCCAAAGAAGCATTTGAACTCATGGAAAATAAAAACCATGATTATGGTGAAGCTTGGAGAGACATGCGCGTGAGTTCATTAACTGATTTGATTTTAACGAAAGTGCTGCGCATTAAGCAAATGGAGGACAATAAAGGAAAAACGATTATCAGTGAAGGAATTGAAGGTAATTATTTTGACATGTTGAATTATTCGGTATTTGCGTTAATTCATTTAGGGTAAAATGTTAATGAACTGTTAAGCAATTTCTTCAACTTAATTTTATACCTATTTTAGATTTACTAAATTTTAAAATATGGCAACTGTAAAACGTTTTTTACCCTGGACTCTTAGAATTATTTTATCTGTTTTATTTCTCCTTTCTGCGGCAGCAAAACTATACCCATCACCTACTTTTGGTATTACTATGTTCGAAATAAAACAACTAATTCCATTGGGTTTTGACGCATGTTTTGCACCTTATTTTTCACGTTTCATAATTGGTGCTGAAATTTCTTTAGGGTTAGCGCTTTTGCAACCACACTTCTTAAAATCAATTGTTATTCCTGTCAGCACATTATTACTTGCGATTTTTGTTGGGCACCTAACCTATGAAGTTATCTCAACAGGGAATGAAGGGAATTGCGGCTGCTTTGGGGCTTTGATTCCAATGACGCCCGTTGAAGCAATTATTAAAAACTTTTTAGCTATTGGAATGTTAACTTATTTGTTTTTTAATGCTTCGGAAAAGGAAAAAGGGAAAAACAACTTTTTCATCTTGCTTTCATTATTTCTTGGATCCACTTTATTCATGTTCGGATTAACACCAATTGAAAAATGTGATGTTAAAAAAACAGTTTCTTCTCAGCCTGTAATCATTGAAGTAGAAAATCCGGAAGAATCAACCCAAAATGTTGGTCTATCTCCAGAAAACGAAAAATCAAATCCAACAGCAGATACCATTAATAAAACAAAAGTTAACCCTGGACCTAAAAAAGTTACCTCTGCCTTTAGTCAGCTTGTGCCAGGAATAGATGAAGGTAAGAAAATACTCTGCTTCTTTGCGCCTGGTTGTGATCATTGTCAAGCGGCAGCCAAATCGCTCGCTCAATTGAGTAAAAGCAATCCTGACCTCCCTAAAGTACATATTATCTTTATGGATGAAGAAACAGAAAAAATACCAGAGTTCTTTAAACTAGCAGGAAAATCGTTTAATCATCAAATTTTGGGGATTGCTAAATTCTACAATACACTTGGTTCTTCCAAAGACACTCCAGGAGTTGCATTACTATGGAATGGAAACATTATTAAATTCTTTGACGGCACAAACGCCAATCAATACGATGCAGCAAAATTAAAAGCTGAACTCGCCAAAATGAAGTAATTCAGGGGACAAACCATTTTATTTTCGATTTTCATTAATCTAATAAAATCGTACTTTTGAAAAAAAAATTCTATCTATGAATAAGCTTTTATTCCTGATTTTCATACCTACATTCATTATGGCACAAAACAATCAGCCTGTTGCAACCAAGCAATCTAAAAAGTTAACCGCACACAATCATACGCGTTTTGATGATTATTATTGGATGAATGAGAGAGACTCTAAGCCTGTGCTGGATTATATTTCTGTTGAAAATAAACATGCTGAAGCATATTTTGCTCCGTTGAATGGAATGGTGAATGGCTTAATGAAGGAGTTTGATCAACGGATCAATCCCAATGAAATTTCTGCCCCATTTATTTTGAACGGAAAAACATATCAAGTTAAAAACCTCGAAGGAAAAGATTATCAGCAAATTTTACAAATCGAAAATGGAAAATCAAGTTTGTTTTTTGATGAAAACGAGCGAGCCAAAGGAAAATCTTTCTATGAATTGAGTGATTGGTCACCTTCGCCCGATAATGAAATTGTTGCGATGAGTGAGGATTTCATCGGTAGAAGAAAATACACCATATCCTTTCGGATAAATAAAACAGGTAAATTTTTAAAAGATCAAATTAAAAACGCTAGTGGCGGTGTGGTTTGGGCAAATGATAACAAAACAGTTTTCTACGTTAAAAAAGACCCGCAAACACTGAGGGAATTTCAAATTTACCGACATGTTTTAGGTAGTGACTCCAAAAATGATGAGCTTGTGTACCAAGAAAACGACGAGAAATTCAGTATTGGCATTGGAAAAACCATAACAGACAAGTATTTAGTGATCTATGCTTACAGCTCTACCACCTCCGAAATGCAGTTAATTGATGCGAATAATCCAACTGAAAAACCAGTGGTTTTCCTAAAAAGAGATCCAGGACATTTGTACGAAATTGCGCATCACGAAAAAGGATTTTATATTCTTTCAAATAAAAATGCTACCAATAAAAAATTATTGTTTACTAGTTCGATTCCTACAAATATTGAAAGTTGCTCAGAAATCCAGAAACATAATGAAGGTACATTATTGGAAGGAATGGCCATTTTTAAAAATTTCTTCTTGATTGAAGAACGAACAAATGGACTGTTGCAAATTAAATTAATCAACCTAAACACTCAAAAGGAAAATTACATTTCCATCAATGAAGAAACCTATTATTTGGGATTAGGATTGAATGATGAGTATAACTCTGATGAAATTTTCTACTCTTTTAATTCCATGACAACCCCATCAACCGTATTCAAATACAACATGAATACAGGAAATAAAACTGTTTGGCACCGAAAAGAATTATTAGATAAAACATTTAACTCGGAAGAGTATGAATCACAGCGCATTTGGGCAATTGCCAATGATGGCAGTAAAATTCCCGTAAGTATTGTTTATAAAAAAGGGATTGATTTAGCTTCCGCACCCTGTTTACTATACGGTTACGGCTCATACGGTTATACAATTCCTGATGTATTCAGTGCAACCCGACTCAGTTTATTAAACCGCGGATTTGTCTTTGCCTCTGCCCACATTCGAGGAAGCAAATACATGGGTGAGGAATGGTACGAAAACGGTAAGTTTTTAAAGAAGACAAATACATTTACTGATTTCATTAATGCTGCTGAATTTTTGGGTAATATGAACTATTGCGATAAAAATAAAATTTATGCTCAAGGTGGTAGCGCAGGAGGTCTTTTGATGGGAGCAATAACCAATATGGCACCTTATTTATGGAAGGGGATTGTTTCTCAAGTTCCTTTCGTGGATGTTGTAACGACCATGTCAGATGAGTCCATACCATTAACCACGGGCGAATACGAGGAATGGGGAAATCCAGCGGATTTGGAATATTACCAGTATATGTTGAAATACTCACCGTATGACAATATTCACCGTATGAATTATCCTGCAATGTATATTACAACTGGTTATCATGACTCTCAAGTACAATACTGGGAACCAATGAAATATGTAGCGAAACTAAGAGAAATGCGCACGAATAATGCTCCATTAATCTTTGATTGTAATATGGATGCAGGACATGGTGGAGGATCAGGTAGAACAAACGAACGATTAGAAGTTGCAAAAGTATATGCGTTTATCCTTGGACTGGAAGGTATTACTAAGTAGTTTCCTTATTTCTATTGGTGGGTTCAGTCAAACGCTATTGGATAGCACTTCTAAAATCGAAGATTTTAAACGAAACCTGGTCGTTTATACCGATTTAGGGTTTAATTCGGCGCCTTTTACCATTGGATATCCATTTTCTGCAGACATTGACCAATTGAATTATAAAAACAATTTCAAAACCTTTTTGGGTCTTGGGATTGCTTATCGTTGGTTTTCATTGCGTGTGGGATTCCCTATTCTATCTAGCTATAGACCTACTGCAAAATATGGTTCAACCAAACAGTTCAATTTCGGATTTGACTTTTCTTTTTTAAAAACCTATTACGACCTCGAATTCAAATACTTAGAAGGATATTCACTTCAAAAAGCCAATCGTTGGGATCCTACGAAATACCCAAATGACATTCAATCCAATCTTGTTTCTTACAATTTAGCCTTAAACGGATGGTATTTTCATGACAAAAATTTTAAGATGAACGCTTTGCTCGGAAAGCGAGCTCATTACACCCGCGAAGTGCATACGTGGTATGCAAAAAGCACTATTAATTTTTTTGGTCTTGACAATAGTAACAATCCATTAATTCCTGTGCAGCTTCAAGATGCTGATAATTCAAAAACACAATTAAGTGCCGTTAAATCATTCGACTTTGGCTTAATCCCCGGATACGCCTACGTCAATCGAATAAATAATTGGCAATTTGCTGGTTGGTTTGGATTTGGTCCGGTTATTCAATCAAAGTTTTATACCTACTCCAACAACTCAAGGGGATTTTTGGGCTTAGCACCGCGGTATGATGTGCGATTGATTTTTGGACGTTCAAAACCCACTTATTTTATTTTTTTAGTTACAGATTTTGATAATAAATCGATTCGATTTTCTGATTTATTAGTTCGACAATATTTTTACAGCGTTAAATTAGTTGGTGGTTATCGTTTTCCCACAAAAGCTAAGGGAGAAAAAAAATCATTTTGGAAAAGAATAAAATTATAGCTGCACAATCCAATTTTTTAGGCTTAATTTCGTTAAGTAATTTTTAATAATACATGCTGAACCGTTTTTTTATTTTGTTTTTACTTCTTGGACATTATAGTTTCAGTCAAACTGTTTCTATTTCAGGAAGTTGTATAGATAAAAAAGGTTTGCCACTTGCCGATGTATACATTCAATATTCTGGAAAAAAACCTGGGTTTACCATTTCAGATTCCTTGGGTAATTTTCAATTTTTTGCATTCGCAAATGACACACTGAAACTTGTTTTTAAAATTGACGAAATCATTTCATCTCAAGTCCTTACGCAAAATCAAAATAGCATTAAGCTTAACCCAATACAATTTAGCTTTGTTCAGCAAAAAGAGTTTTTATTAAACAAGGAAAAAGACGACCCTTTTGAACTGACAAGACTTCCTGCGCAAGATGCAAAGTTGATGTTCAATACGGAACGTTTTCTGACACTTGTAACATCCGCTTCATCCAATAATGAATTAACCAGTAACTACAACGTGCGGGGAGGAAATTTTGATGAAAACCTAGTTTATGTAAATGGAATAAACGTTTATCGCCCGTTTCTAACGAGAAGTGGTCAGCAAGAGGGAATGAGTTTTATACATTCAGCATTAGTAGATGAAGTTCGATTTTCGGGTGGTGGATTTGAAGCACAATATGGGGATAAATTGAGTTCCGTTCTTGATATAAAATACAAAACACCAACTACATTTAAAGCATCAGGTGTTGCCTCATTGCTTGGAGTGGAGGCTCATGTGGAACAAGAACTAACGAAGAAATTCAATTATCTAATTGGCGCACGCTACCGTTCCAATGCCTATTTATTGAATTCCTTGCCCACGCAAGGTGCTTACAACCCCGTTTTTGCAGATGGCCAATTTTTAGTGAATTATGCTCTTTCCAAAAAGCTAACCTGGTCTGTTTTAGGGCATTTTTCCACCAATCAATATCGCTTTAGTCCTCAGACGCAGCAAACCGATTTTGGTGTGGCCAATGAAGCGTATACGTTTATGATTTATTTTGATGGACAAGAACGTACTAGTTTTCAAACGATGATGGGAGGTACATCACTCAAATATCGACCAACAAAAAATACCAATTTAGATTTTTACGGCACCGCTTTTAATACGGATGAACGCGAGTATTTTGATATTCAAGGTCAATACTATATTAACCAATTAGAAAATGACCCATCCAAAGAAGAGTACGGAGATTCAATTGCTGTTCTTGGCGTTGGAACCTTTTTGAATCATGCACGCAACCGACTTAATGCAACAATATTAAATCTTTATCATGACGGCGAACATCGTTTCAATCCCTATAAAATGGGATTGAAAAAATTAGATAACACGGTGAAATGGGGAATTAATTTTCAAATTGATCAATTCGATGATGTGTTGAGTGAATGGAAGATGATCGATTCAGCAGGCTACAGTTTGCCCCAGGCAACTCCCAACCAAGTGGAACTTTTCGAAACAATTAAAGGAGCTAATAATTTAAAGGGACAGCGATATACCGGTTATTTACAATGGAACTTTCTGAAATCGAAAGGAATCAAAAACTACATTGCTTGGGCGACAAAAAAAGTACGGATTAACAACCAAGAGATAAAAACCACATTAACAGATACTATTGCTGAATCTGCCACACGACTGGCTATTTCTATTGGAACTAGAACAGGATATACCACGCTAAATAATGAGTTTTATATTACTCCACGTGCATCGATTCAGTATTTCCCGCGTTCATACATGGCCTTGAAAAATGCCGTTGTACGCAGAAACATGAGTTATAAGTTCTCCACCGGATTGTACTATCAACCTCCATTTTATCGCGAGTTCAGAAGATTTGATGGCACCGTTAACTTGAATGTCAAAGCTCAAAAATCATTTCACGCCGTTTTGGGTACTGATTATTTTTTCCAGATGTGGCAACGGAACACACCCTTTAAATTTACGGCAGAGGCATACTATAAATACATGTGGGACATTAACCCTTATGAAATTGATAACGTGCGCACCAGATATTATGCGACCAATGATGCTAGAGCCATTGCCTATGGAATTGATGTGAATGTGCATGGCGAATTTGTTAATGGAATTGAATCATTTTTTAAGATTGGATTAATGTCTGTAAAAGAAGACATTGCAGGTGATTCTTATAAAGAATTTTATAATGCTGCAGGTGAAAAAATATTATTTGGCTATTCAGAAGATCAAGTGGTAGTTGATTCTGCCACCATTTATCCTGGATTCATACCACGTCCGACTGATCAATTATTGACTATTGGAGCCATGGTTCAAGATCGCATGCCGGGTTTTGAGCGCTTTAGTGTACAAATGGGATTACAGTTTGGAACAGGACTTCCTTATGGACCACCAGACAATGAACGATACAAAGACACACTTCGATTAAAATCCTACTTTAGAGTAGATTTGGGAATGTCGTATGACTTATTATATGGAGAAGGGAAGAAAACAAATAAGTTAAAAAAACATTTTTCAGATGCTAAAATTAGTCTTGAAATATTTAATCTGTTGGGCATCAAAAATGTGATGTCCAAACAGTGGATACAAGATGTGAACGGCGTTTATTTTTCCGTTCCAAATTATTTGACACAACGACGAATTAATCTAAAATTAATCGTACGATTAAACTAAACCATCCATTCAATTTTGAACTTATATGATTGAAGTTAAAGGCCTTCGTAAAGAGTTTCACTTAAGCAAGCAGCAAAAATCTGAAATTCAAACAACAGATACCGTTTCTGTTGCTGTTGACTCCATTTCATTTACCTGCCAACCCGGAAAAGTATTTTCGCTTCTTGGACCCAATGGGGCGGGTAAAACTACCACGCTTAGAATGTTGGCAACGATTTTCAATCCAACTTCAGGTACCATTTCAATTTGCAGACATGATTCGGTAAAAGAATCAGAATTGGTGCGTAAAAAAATTGGATTTTTAACGGGTTCAACCGGATTATACGGTCGATTAACCCCCAACGAACTTATCACTTATTTTGGAGATTTGTATGGGGTTTCAAAAGCTGATCAAGCGATCCGAAAAGAAAAATTGTATGACTTGTTGGATATGAATGACTTCCAAAACAAACGGATTGCGAAATTAAGTACCGGTATGAAACAGAAAGTTTCTATATGTCGCACCATGATACATGATCCTGAAGTTGTAATTTTTGACGAACCAACAAGCGGATTGGATGTAATCACTGCTGAAAATATCATCGAGTTAATTCGCGATTGCAAAACTCAAGGAAAAACTGTGATTTTTTCGAGTCATATCATGAGCGAGGTAGATTTGTTGTGTGATGATTTAGCCATCATCAATAAAGGTAAATTGCTGTATCAAGGAACAATGGAGGAATTCAGAAAGAACATGGAGGAAACCAATTTGACCGCAGAATTTATTCGAATAATTAGAAATTCATAAAAACACCAAAGATGATTTTTACCATTTTCAAAAAAGAACTTAAGGAAACATTGCGGGATCGACGAACAATACTCATGATGATTGTAATTCCGGTATTATTGATCCCGGTGATATTAAATGTATCCGTTGGCATTATGTCCAATGTTGAAAAGGAGGCGTCAGCCAAGGAACTAAGAATTGGGATTATTGGAAACAAAAATTGCTTTGTCGGAAAAGAATTGGAGGCTATTCCAGCATCTTTTGGAAAGAAAAAAATAAGTTATTATCCGGATGAGGCATCCTTGCAAAAAGATTTACAAAAAGACAGTTTGGATCTAGGTGTGATGGAAGATGCTTTGTTGAAGGATAAATTCAGTAAAAAAACGCCAGCAACTATTTTGTGGTATTTCAAAGGAACTCAAATGGGCATGGAGGAACGCGCCAAAGGGTACATGCAGTATTTGGAAAATAAAACACAACAACAACGTTATCAAGAAATGCAAATTGACGGAACCCAACTAAAACCATTGATTCCAGTATATAAAAACATTGCTTCCGATAAAGAAATGATCGGGAAATTAGCAGGCGGATTTTTACCTTACATTTTTATTGCATTTGGATTTATGGGTTGCATGTATCCAGCCATTGATTTATTTACGGGTGAAAAGGAACGAGGGACTATCGAAACGATGCTTGTGGTGCCCGTAGCACGGTGGAAAATTCTATTTGGAAAAATGGGTGTTGTTATTTTATCCGGGCTACTAGCATCCAGTTTCTCCCTTCTCGGATTATATATTTCTCTAAATTACTCGGATGTTATTCAAGTTCCAGAAATCAAAGAGGTAATTCAATCCATTTTAACGGTTAAATTTATCCTTATACTCTTTTTGCTTCTTATTCCCCTAACTGTATTTTTTGCTGGCGTATTAATCCCGTTGGCGATTTATTCTAAATCATTTAAGGAAGCGCAAAGCATAATCACACCACTTAACCTCGTAATGATTTTACCCGCTATGTTGGCCAGTTTTATTCCGGGATTTGAACTCAATTATGCCACGGCTTGTATTCCCGTTATCAATGTGGTGTTGGCCTCCAAGGACCTCATCGCTGGAACATTAGACATGGGTATGCTTGCTGTTAGTTTTCTAGTAATGGCCATTTTTGCTGGTTCATCTGTATTTCTTTCCAATTACCAATTTGGCAAGGAATCGAATGTGAGCAACTGATTTTTTCATTTAGGGTCGGAATTTAATCCCGACCCTAAATGTTTAATTAGCAAAATTATAATGTGCAGTTTATAAAATCACCCAATTCTTCAAATAAAACAGATCGCATCATTCACATGGAAGACGGAAAAATTATCGCATAAAAAAGCCCCTTTTAGAGGGGCTGAAAAATTTTATTTCATATTACTATTTCGGTTCAAGCGTATAGGTTAATCCAAAAACAAGGCCGCCAGATACTGCGTTTGTTTTTTGGTAAGTAGGATAAATCAGTGAATTATTTAATCTATTGTTTAAAGCATCAACTCCTTTGGCATCTGTAAATCCATATTGCAATCTAAGACCTAAGTTCAAAGAAAGTGGTATTGCTTTCACCAAACGAACATTAGCACCAAACCCTAAAACGGCAGATGTATACGTTTTTGCATAATTGGTTGTTTCATCAGCCGAATAGTCGAACAAATCGCTATCCGTATAGTCAAAAGAATACGTTGCTTTGCTAAGAGAATTTACTTGTGCACCCACCTCTAAATATGCACCACTTTCGCTTTTTAATTTCAGTAATAAGGGTATTTGAGTAACATTCAATTTAACATTTGAAGTGTATTTCCCAAGAAAATCTCCAGCATAGCCGCCTGTATGTGAGCCAGTTAAAAACTCTACACCAAATCCAATTGGACCGTAATATACAGTTGCTCCGCCTCCAACATTATAACCCCAACCCAAATCGTAATCTTGAGAAGTGCCTTGATCTGAAATATTTTTATTTAATAACCAGGTTGAATTGTAAAGACCTTTCACGTGAGCATCAATAGACAATTGAGCCTGTGCATTTGCTCCAATGAATAACAGAGAAACACAAAAAATACATTTTTTCATAATTAGATAAGTTTGATAAACGCAAAAATAACCTTAAAATCTCAAATTAGTTTAATTTTTAACAAATCGAAGCACCTTAAGTTTAGCGATTTCAGATTCAATCGTAATAACATATGCTCCCGACATTAATTTTGTAATGTCAAGCATTTCATTTTCTGAACCTTCCCCCTTAAAAATGGATTTTCCGGCGAAATCATGGATTTCATAATTAAATGTTTCCAATCCTCGTATTTGAAGGTAATTATTCGCTGGATTTGGATAAATACTCCATCCATTTATTCCATCTTCATGGATTCCTATTATGTTTTCGTTCAGATTATAAGTTGTATTGGTAACTATAGCGTCATTCCAATCAAAATAAATATATGCAGTATTTTCAATTTCACAACCTGCCAAACAAGTCGATTTTTCAGCGATACGATAAACAAGATCACCATGACTTCCTGGTTCGTTCGTTGTTGAATCAGCTAACCAAATTTGATCGAATTCAAAACGAACAAGCCCATTGGATTGATGAAAAACTTGAACGGGATGTGAGGCATTAATCAAACTAAATGTTGACCAGTCTAAATTACTGCTTAACGTATCCAAAATATAAACATTTTGTGCGGGTGCCGTACCTGTATTTTGAAAACGGATGGTGTAAGTTAACACATCTTGCAGTGCCGCATCAATTATTTCAGTACCAATCGAAATTGGAGTTGTCCAATAAAAATCAGGACGTTGAACTGTTTTATCGTTTGGATCGTAACTATTACCTAAAATTTGAAGCAACGAACCCGCATTGTTCTGAGAATTACAATCGGTTGAATTGACCGGGGAAATTGTTGAAGTAAAATAATGCTGTGCACCATTCACCAGGCCTCCTGGCACCTGAAAAGTGACATAATCAAAGTTTGAGAATGTGGTGTTAAGGTTTGATAAATTCCACGTAATCGTATTACCAGAAATCGTGTAACCTGAATTTTGAATAGACGATGTGTTTACCGTTACTCCCGCTGGAAAGGTCAATGTAAGTTGATAATTCCCTGCGGCGCCAGGACCATAGTTCCCCCAATTTAATTTAATGTGTGCAGTTGTATTTTGATAATAACCAATCCAAGGTGTAACCGTTGTCCATAAATCAGTGCATGGCGTTCCACCGCAATTAACGGCTAAAAATCCTGGTTGATTATTTCCGTTCGCAGAACCAACAAGTGTAATTAGGCTAGAATTGGCACTATACCCTTGATAACCCAACCATTGTGAATTTAACCAAGCCACTGCTATATTTGATGTACCAATTTGGCCACAATAACTAAAAAATCCGGTTGAATCTGTATAAACCGTTACACTAATATTGCTTGTTGGAGAAACTCCCAAATATACGGGAGCAAATGGAATTGGTAGCTCTCCCGCATTCATTACGCCATTGTTATTGGCATCACAAAACACATAGCCACTGTAGCAATTTGCAGGTAAATTAGATCCGCAATTTAGCCCAACATTATAAACCTGATTTGAGTCGCAATTTTCTGATAGCAACGTGTAAACCCCTCCTGTATAACCAGTCATTGAAGACCAATTTGGATTAAGATTAATCACTATTGGATTATTAGAATTATATACAAGAGAATAATAACCATTGATGTCAGAGTAAACGGTTTGAATTCCATTTCCAGTCTGGATCTGAATGGCTGCATTTGAAATTGTGTTTTCATTTGAATCAAAAATTCCATTACTATTTGCATCGCAATAAACTGTTCCACTAATACAATTATCTACACTAAACGTATCACAAGTTGAAAAAGAACACCCATTTGTAAATGTCGCATCCAAACACGCCACCACATAACTTATTGATGGATCATTGGAAATGTAGGCATTCGCTTGCGTTGAAAATGCAGACGTCCCAATTTGATTTCCTAAATTGTCATAGGGATAGATATTCCAAACAAATGATGAAATTTGAGAAGGAGTTGATGAGGAATACATCAAAGACCCAGAGACCGTATTATATCCTTGAGTTATGGATGTTGTGCAACCAGGTGGTGTTGTACAATTAAAAACAAATGAGACCGTGTATGCTCCACCGTTACCACTTGTTTGAAAAGTCGTAAACGAGTTTGTCGAAACACTATAATTATTGGCATTTAACCAATTCGTATCGATTACTACAGTGTATAAACCAGAAGGCAATGCTGGTGAAAATGTTGCCATATTAGAGATTAATTGACCATTATAGGTTGCACCAGTTGAAGAAACCACTGTTATTGGAACAGTGTCATTTACACTGTAATCCGTTTGCCCATCTTGATTACAATCTACTGCTAATGAAGCGTAAACATTGGTTACAGGGCAATTGTATGAGTATGTGTAAGTAACCGTTCCAGCAGGTCCGTTGTTGGTACTCGTATAATTAATGGTAACAGTATAATTCCCATAGCTCGAATACGTATGTTGAATCGGAGGATTGAAAGACATAAATTGACCTATACTTCCATAGTTTCCAGAACCTTGATGGGTGGAAGTCGTTCCATCTCCCCAATTCACTGAAAGTATTAAGTTAAATGTCCCTGTGGATTGATTAGGAGTAATCAACATATCTATTTCGGATGTATTAGTAGTATTAACAGACCCAATCGAAACCGTACCATCGATTGTTCCATTGCAACCCGAAGTTGTAGAAGTTGTAGCTATTGAAAGTGATGAAGTCTGGCTATAAACTCCTTTCCAAGAAGTTAACAACATACAAATTAGAAGGATTTTTTTCATAAAATTAGTTTAGTAACTTGATTGACACGAATTTACTAGAAAAAGTTGCATCAGAGACAAGAGGAGGATAAAAATGAAACAATTATAAAAAAGGTGTCAAAAAGTAGAGTTTACACTAGAGCTATTTTTTACTTTTCCTGAACTGTGGGTTTGTAAACGGATTTCAATGTTGTTTATTGACCTTTTTGGAAAGAATCCCATTTTTTACTGCTCCACAGAAAGTTGTCTTGAATCACGATGTCTCTTTTTTTTGGTCAATTTTTGGTCAATTTCAATACATTTAATTGTGATCCCGAATCGATTCACATCCATAGTGTTATTTATTCATTACGAGCATAGTTTCCGTAAATGTTTTCTGACGGTACTCTAAATAAAAAATCCCCAACTTTCGTTGAGGATTAAACGTGATCCCGAAAGGATTCGAACCTTTGACCTTCGCCTTAGAAGGGCGTTGCTCTATCCAGCTGAGCTACGGGACCATAATTCTTTTATCTTTTCCTTTCCTACCCCACTTTTGAGGTAGATTTCACGCTTTCTTGCTTCCTCTCTGGTAGTATACTCTTCAAAAAAGAATAAAAACCAAGGTCCATATCCCTTTGTGGATTTTGTATATCCACGATTATGCTCACCAACCCTTTTATCAATGTTGGTAGTCATTCCAACATAAAACCTCCAATGTATTTGACTTTTCAACACATAAACAAAATGTTTCAATGTCATACTCCTTAATTTGTGTCGCTCTATCTCTACCTGTCGGTAGACAGGCAGCTGAGCTACGGGACCAT
>Ga0247831_1001066_pt1 | contig 55300 bp, 31 predicted proteins | sample LaCruzMarch2015__9_FD_192406 | JGI IMG/M metagenome (GOLD analysis project Ga0247831, IMG submission 192406) | Freshwater microbial communities from meromictic Lake La Cruz, Castile-La Mancha, Spain - LaCruzMarch2015_1m | ecosystem: Environmental > Aquatic > Freshwater > Lake | place: Spain...
TATTCCGGTTGTCGGTGGCGTATCAGGCGGTGTTTGAGCCGGGCTTGGTCGAACTCAAGAATAATCGTCCCTGCACGCCGCGACGCAGATCCAGAGGAAAATGCCGTATTCGCAATACTTGCCCCTGGACAAAGTGGCCCATAATTACAATCGGATAGATGCGGGTGCGCCAGACCGGACACGCAAGGCTGCCTTCGGGCTGTTCCGACTCCCATGAAATCGCTCGTCCATGCTACCGGAGCGGTTTTTCTATCGGGACTTGCCTTCTTCTCGTGCACGCAGGCGCAGTCCGCTGAGGGCTTGCCGCAGTCCGCTGCGATAGTGCCTCGGCCCACCATGGACGCGGGCCATCGCAGCCTCCTGACAACACACTGCCAGAAGTGCCATGGAGCCGACGCTCAGGAGGCGGGGTTCCGGGTCGACGACCTGCCGCTTGCGATCGACTCGGTGGCGGCGGCCGAGCGGTGGCAAAAGGTGCTCGGCGCGCTCAATTCCGGTGAGATGCCCCCTGACGACGAACCGCAGCCTGACGCCGCCGCCAAGGCCGACTTCCTCGACGACCTGGCAAAGTCGATGGTGACGGCTCGCAAGAGCCTCGCCGACCAGGGAGGCCGGATCGCGATGCGGCGGCTCAACCGTCGCGAATATAAGAACACGATCCGCGATCTGCTCGGCGTCGAGATCGATGTCAGCGACCTGCCCGCCGATACGAGCCCCTTGAGTTTCGATACCGTGGGCGCCGGCCTCTTCATGACGGCCAGCCAGTTTGAGCAGTATGAGGCGATCGGCCGCGAGGCCCTGACCATCGCCTTCAAGAAGCACGCGGCGGCGGCTGTCACGAAGCAGCTGCGGATCGAAACCGAGAAGACACTCGCCTCATTCAAAAAAGCCAACGCTACGCTGCAGGCCAACCAGCAGGCCGCCCGGGAGTGGTTCAAGAAGCTCGACGCGGCCGTCGCCAGCCCAGAGAACGCCGACTTCGTCACGAAGACCAGGCCAACGCTCAAGAGCGAACAGGACTTCAAGTTTCATTGGCGGTCGCTCGCCGGACTGCCACCCCCGGACGATGCCGTGGCAAACAGCGGCAACAACCCGCAGTTCCTGTCTGCGATTCTCGAGGAGAACCGATTCATCCCCTATGAAGAGCACTATCTCTCGATGCCGGGCCTCGACACCGGCGCCTACTTGGCTGTGTCCGCCGGGGGCCGGGCGCCCAACTCGAACTCGCGGCTGCACTTCGACATCCCGGCCGACTGGCCGCCCGGCGAATACAGCATCCGGATTCGCTGCGCGGCCCGGCCCGAGGCGGCGCCGGATCGGCGGTTTATCGAGTTTGGCCATCGCCACTACGGAGACCGGATGCCCGCGATCAGCGCGCACCACGTCACTGGCAGCATGGACGCGCCGCAGGTGATCGAGATCCCATATTCGCTCAAGGACGCCGGCTCGGACCCCGCCAAACGGCGATTCACGCTGCGAGAAATCGGCACGGGTAGCAGCGCGGCCGTCCGGCAGATCTTCGACGCGGGTGTAAAGGCGAATGGAATCGGCCCTGAACTGGCGATCTGGGTCGACTGGATCGAGATTGCGAGGAGGGCAGCCCCCGACTCGGCCCCTGGAATCGAGGCCCTGCGGCCACTCATCGATGCCAAGGATTCCGAAGCAGTCCCGGCGGCCGAGTCGAAGCGGGCCGTGGAACGGTTCATGGCCGAGGCGTATCGCGGCATGCCCTCCGCCGAAGGAGAGGTGAAGCGGCTCGCGGAGATTTACGCGGCCCGCCGGGGCCTCGGCGCGAAGCCCGAAGAGGCGCTCGTCGAGACGCTCGTGTCGGTACTCTCGTCGCCCCAGTTTCTTTATAGGGCGGAACCAGGGGCCGACGACGGCCGGCGGCAGCTCGACGGGCTCGAGGTGGCGACGCGGCTTTCCTACTTTCTCTGGGGCAGTCCTCCCGACGCCACGCTCCGCGGGTTGGCGAAGAGCGGCCAACTGCTCGAGCCGGCTGTCCTGGAAGCGCAGACAACCCGTCTGCTCGACGATCCACGGTCCGCCGGCTTCGTGGAACCCTTTGTTTCGCAGTGGCTGGCGATGGATCGTCTCGATTTCTTCCAGTTCGACCTCTCGCTCTATCCCAGGTTCGACGACAGCACCAAGGCGGCGGCCCGTCGTGAGGTCTACGAAACCTTCTCGCATCTCCTTGCCGAAAAGTCCGGCCGACTCAGCGACCTCCTCCGGGCCGACTACGTGGTTGTTAACGGACTTCTGGCCGATTACTACGGACTGGAGGGGGTGACTGGAGACGCGTTCCGGCCCGTGCCGGTGCCGAAGGATTCGCCCCGCGGCGGGCTGATGGGCATGGCCGCAGTCCATGCCATGGGCAGTAATGGCGAGCATACGAGCCCCGTCGAGCGCGGTGCCTGGGTGCTCCGCAAGCTGCTCAACGATCCGCCGCCGCCGGCTCCGCCCAACGTGCCACAGCTTGCCCGGCTGGCCGGGAAGTCGCTGACGACCCGCGAGCGGGTTGTCCTCCATCAGGAAGAGCCGCAGTGTGCGAGCTGCCATCGCAAGATCGACCCGATCGGCTTCGGTCTGGAAAACTTCGATGCCGTGGGCGGCTGGCGAACGACCGATAGTTCCATGGCGATCAACGACGCCGGTAAGCCCGACCCGAAGACGAAGAAGACCTGGACGATCGATCCGGCGGGGGCCCTCCACGGTGGCCCGGAGTTCGCCGACTTCTTCGGGCTGCGGGAAATCGTGGCCTCGCGGCCCGAGCAGTTCGCTCGGGGATTCACCGCGGCCCTCATCGAATACGCCCTCGGCCGCCCGTGCGGCTTCAGCGACGAACCGCTCATCGATCAGATTGTCACGGATGCGCGTAGCAAGGACTTCGCCGTTCGATCATTCATCCACTCCTTGGTTCAGAGCCAGGCCTTCCGCTCCAAGTAGAATTGACTGCTAGACCCGAGCCTCAGGAGACCGGTCCCATGAAGCCACTCGCCATCCGCGTCGATCGCCGGCACGTGCTCCGCACGGGCACGGCGCTGATCGCCCTTCCGGCATTTGAGTCGCTCGGATTCCAGCGGCTTGCAGCGGCCGCGGCCACACCATCACCGCCCAAGCGGCTCGTGTTTCTCGGCTTTGGCTGGGGTGTCACTGAGAACGAGTGGTATCCCCAGATCGGTGAAACGGGCCCGAACTACACGCTGCCACCGCTTCTCGAACCGCTCGCGAAGCACAAGTCCGACTTCAGTATCGTGCAGGGGCTCTTGAACAAGTCCACCGGGAATGGCCACTACGGCAGCACGTTCTGGCTGACCGGCGCCAACGAGTATGGCGAGCCCGGAAAGAGCTTCTATAACAGCATCTCAGTCGATCAGTTGGCGGCCCGCACACTCGGCACCGAGACGCGGTTTGAGTCGCTGGCCCTCGACTGCGGCGACGCCGCAAACGGCTCCGGGCACGGCCCCGGGCTCTCGCTCTCCTGGGACTCCCGGGGCAAGCCGGTGGGCGGGCCGCGGACCCCAGTCGAGGCGTTTCACCGGCTTTTTGCCGAGGATACGACGCCGCTCGATCAGCAAAAAGCGGTTCTCAGACAGCGGCGGAGCATTCTCGATAACGCCCTGGAAAATGCTCGTGACCTCGGCCGCTCGCTCGGCACCACCGACCGGGACAAACTCGACGAATACATGCAGGGAATCCGCGACCTGGAGACGCGGCTATCCCGCGATGAGAAGTGGATCGGGACGCCACATCCGCAGTCGCCGCTCACCGAGCCAAAGCCGGGGCTCGCCGGCCGCGAGGAGATCGGGTTGATGTATGACATCATGGTGGCCGCGATGCAGACCGACAGCACGCGGGTGCTCACCTACCGACAGCCGGTGACGACGTTGCTGACGAGCCTCGGCCTCAAGACGGAGGCCCACACGATGAGCCACTACCACGGCCGTCCCGGAGACGTGGTGGAATCGTCACGGCAGCGGGATCTCGCGCAGAGCGAACTGCTCGCTGGTCTCATCGACAGGCTCAAGGCCGTGAAGGAGGCCGATGGATCGAGCCTGTTCGACCACACGACCGTCGTCTACGGTAGCAACATCCGCACGGGCCATTCGCTCGATAACTGCCCGACGCTGATCGCCGGAAGGGGAGCGGGCGTCAGGCTCGGCGAGAACATCGTCGTGCCGAAGGGCACGCCTCTGGGTAACGCATGGCTGACGCTCCTGAGGGGCTCCGGAGTCGAAGCGGAACGGTTTGGCGACAGCACGGGCCCACTCGACGCGATTGTTGCCTGAAGCGTTCGACTAGTTCTCTGCACCGACGTCGATGTCGATCGAGTTGGCTCCTGGTGACACTCGCTTCCGGAGTTGTGATCGTTCGCCATACGCGGGCGGGATGGTGATTCCTTTCAGTGCGTCAGGTACGACGATCTTGCCCGTCGCGTCCGGTTCCGACATGATCGTGAGGGAGACGATGCTCTCGCCCGGCATCACACCGGGTGTTCGGGCATTGAATCGCAGTTCGTAGCGGCCGGTGGCGTCGGTGACGCCGAGCGAGGCCGAAGAATTCGGAGCCTGGGGCTGGAATTGCACAAGAATTCCCGCGGGCGCCGGCTTGCCATTAAAGGAGACGACTCCGGTCGCCGTGGCGCCCACGCCCTGCTGGCAGCCGGCGAGTGTGCTCATCGCGATGATGGCTGCAGCCAAGCCCCAGCACTTCGGCCACCGGGCCACCGTTGACTGATCCATGCTCAAAAGCCTCCCGACGGGGAATTTCCGTCGGAAACAGAGCTTAATTGCTGATAGACGCCCTTGATCCCGCTGATCGTGGTGAGCAGGGTGGCGAGGCTGGAGCCCGATGCGTAGCCGCCGGCAGTCGAGTTGATCGTGTCGCTGATAAACCGCACAGCACCGTCACAGAAGACAAAGTTCGCGCCTGCCGGATGATTGCTTCCGAAGCCTTCGTAGGAGCCCTGGTTTACCTTGTAGCGGGTGGTGCGGACGACGGTCACAGCGGCCGCATTATCAACCAGTTGACTCGAAGTACCGATCCATAGACCGGGAAGCCGTTCGGTCTTTGCAGCACCGGGCAGGGCGGGGTCGGCGATCCCCCCCACCTCGCCCACCAAGAATGTCTTCGATGTGCCATCCGTGATGTCCTTCAGGGGTCGTCCCCGAAGTTTGCGAATCGCGCCCGTCGAACTCTCCACGCACGGGGCGAGCAGGTCGGCGGTGGTACCGGTGCAGCCGAGGCCGTACGGTCCGCCGCTGGCCGCGTAGTTCATCTTGCTTGAGCGGTAGCCCGACGTCAGCGTCGTGGTGCCAGCCGTCGTGTTGTATTCAGCCTCCGGCACGAGCGGAGCGAGGGGGCATGTGGGGCAGATGAATTTGGAAATCGACTTTCTGGTGAGCGCCGCCGTAGCACTCGTGTCGCTGATGAACGTGACGGTGTGGGAGAAGCCGGCAACTGAGCCGTTGGAGAGTGATGTGTAGAGACTGCCCTGTTCCATGAATGGGAGGACGAGGAACGACCAGCCGTAGTTCTCCAGAAATAGCGTCGTGCCCCTCGCCGTCCTGAATATCGACGACGTGGCCTGCGGCGGGAGCGTTTTCTGGGCGTCGCAGTAGCCCTGCGCCGCGATCCCGATCTGTTTGAGGTTGTTGCTGCACGTGGTCCGTCTCGCCGATTCCCGCGCCGCCTGCACCGCCGGCAGAAGCAGTCCCACCAGCGTGCCGATGATGGCGATCACCACCAGAAGTTCAACAAGTGTAAAACCTGGTCGCCCGCGCCGTTTCGCTGACACCTCTCTCACCATGGGGCACCTCGTCGTCGGGCTGAAAGAAAACAGTTCACACACTCGAAAAGCGAGACCGCGAAAAGAGAGACCGAGAAGGCGGTCATGGGGTTCCGAACTCTCCTTCCCCACTCTTTGATGTTAGAAAAAACGCCACACGCCATCCATGGCGTGAATGCGGCATATTCCTTCCATCCCGCGACAACAAGGCGGGGCGATCAGCCCCCAGACCGCGTGGCCGCCCGATACTTCAGCGGGGTCATGCCGGTCATCTGGCGAAAGAGCGTCGCCAGATATTCGCCCGTGCCAAACCCGCTGGCCGTGGCCACCTTCGGGATCGGCAGGTCGGTCGTGGCCAGAAGCTGCTTGGCCCGTTCGATTCGCACCCGGCGGATCTCCATCGCCGGCGAGCGGCCGAGGGTTTCCTGGAAAGACCGTTCCAGGCTGCGCCGCGACATCGGCACGGCCCGGAGCACGTCCTCGACATGGATCGGGTCCATGGCATGTTCGCGGATGAAGCCGATCGCCTGGACGAGATCGGGGTCATCGACGGCGAGCGTATCGGTGCTCTGCCGCGTGATGATGCCGATCGGCGGCACCCGGATCGGCATCGGCGGCAGGGGACGTCGGTCGATCAGCAACTGAAGCATCTCCGCCGCGATCTCGCCGATCTGTTCGGCATTCACGGAGATCGCTGAGAGCTGCGGCCGGCTCGCCTCGCAGAGCAACGGGTCGTCGACGCCGCTCAAGACCGCGACATCCTCCGGCACGAGCAGCCCCGCCCTCCGGCAGGCGTCGATGACCGACCTGCCCTGCATGGCGGCCCAGGTCAGCACGCCGACGGGCTTGGGGAGCGACTTGAGCCATTCGACGAGGCGGCCGGGCCGGCCGGCAATCTCGAGCCCGGCGCCCAGGCCGTGGGTATGGCAGGTCTGGCCCGCCTGGCCGACGGCCGCCACGAACGCCTCCTGATGCTCGCGGACGTAGCCGAGCTTCGGTGGCCCCACGTAGGCAAAGTTGCGGAAGCCCCGGTCGAGCAGGTGCCTGGCCGCCATTTCTCCCGTGGCCCGCAGATCGTAGAAGACACGGGCCGGCTGGTGCCGGAGTCCGTCGAGCGTGATTCCGGAAACATTCACCACCGGGCACCCGACGCCCAACACCGCCTTCGCCACGGCTGGCGTCGACAGCCGCGCGATAATGCCATCTCCCTTCCAGCCATGCGGGAGAGGCCGACGTTCCCCGTCGGGCTCCACGTAGAGATGCCACGGCCCGTGGCGATTCGCAAAGCCGGCGACACCATTGATGATGCTGCGGCCCCAGCCGGTCGATGCCGGCACGAGCACGGCGACGAGGGGCTGCGGCGAGATCGCGGTGGAACGTTTCATGGCGGGTGGCGGCCGGGGCGACATTCAAGACGCCTTTCTTGTAGCACACCAAACCAGCGTTGACCGATTTGCGTAGTTTTTTCGCGTGTTTACGCACTCGCGTTCACGGCAGGCGAAACAACGCTGCGAGAACCGAATCCGGCAGCCGCTGGTGCGGCCACCGCATTCTGCAACGCACACCACAACCGCTGCCGCTGCGGCTTGAATCAACGTTCCCACACAAGCCCCCGGCGTGAGCCGGGGGATCTGGACCCGGGGCGGATCACGAACCGGCGCGAGTTTGTAACGTGCCCGCGGGGTTCTGCATCGTGGGGGCGTGCTGCATCGTGGCCGCGAGTTTTTAACTTGCGAAATCCTCTCCAGCGCATCGGACAAGTTAAAAACTTGCCGCCACGGGGGAGGGACGGGAGAAACACCCTGAGGCGACCGACCGTGGCCGCGCCTGCTTCGTGGCCGCGCCTGCATCGTGGCCGCGCCTGCTTCGTGGCCGCGCCTGCATCGTGGCCGCGAGTTTTTAACTTGCGAAATCCTCTCCAGCGCATCAGACAAGTTAAAAACTTGCCGCCACGGGGGAGGGACGAGATCTCGGACAAGTTAAAAACTTGCCGCCACGGGGGAGAGGAGGGGCGGGGAGCCGGGATCGGCTGAAGCTCGACGAGCGTTGGAATTTCGCCAACACAACCGCTGCAGTGACTTCGATCCCCGATGGCGAAATTCCTCGCGAAGGAGACTTCTGCCGGCCAGGCGGCGAAGGACAGTCGGTATTCGAAGGGGCCTCGTCAACTCACGGACAAGTTACAAACTTGCCGCCACGGGGGAAAGGAGGGGCGGGGAGCCGGGATCGGCTGAAGCTCGACGAGCGTTGGAATTTCGCCAACACAACCGCTGCAGTGACTTCGATCCCCGATGGCGAAATTCCTCGCGAAGGAGACTTCTGCCGGCCAGGCGGCGAAGGACAGTCGGTATTCGAAGGGGCCTCGTCAACTCACGGACAAGTTACAAACTTGCCGCCACGGGGGGAGGGGCGGGATCTCGGACAAGTTACAAACTTGCCGCCACGGGGGAAGGGGTGGGAGTTGTCGTGCCAGACATGATTGCGACAGCCTACCGCTTTCGCGTGGCGACCTCGTGTCGCTGATGCGGGCCACCCCGTCACCGCCACCGGGATGCGTCGGGCTGCCCCCGAATCCTTGCCGCCCGGCTCCGGGTCAGGCACACTTCAAGGCATGACTCCGAGCTCAGACCTTATCCCGATTGACCCCGGTATTCCGGCCACACCGGCTATTCCGGCCACACCAGCTTTTCCGGCCAGACCGGCTCATCCGGCCACACCGGTCACCTCACTGGCCCGTCCCTCGCTCCCCAGATCGACGGCCCTCTCGGCCAGCGGACTTCGTGGCGTCGACCTTGACGAACAGATGGAGCCGTTGGCCGTCTCGGAATCGACGGCCGACGTCACGCAGTCCTACGCCGCGACGTTGTCACAACTGGTCGTGATCGGCATCGCATCGGCGGCCATCTGGTGGCTGCTGCCCAGGGGTGTCACCGCCCGACCACCACTCGAACTGCCCGAGCCGCTGCAGGCCGAGACGGCCCCGCTCTCCCCGGCCCGTCGCACCGCTGAAAACACCGCGATCGGGCTGTTGAAACAGGCCTTGCCCACCCAGGCATTGGCCGCATTCCGGCAGCTGGTCGACTCGCCCGATGGCGCGAGCGTGAATCTCTGGCGGTATTACCTACAGACGCTCGTCGACCTCGACGAACGGGCCGAGCTACGGCAGCGGGCCGCGGAGTTTCTCTCCCGGCATCCCGACCGGCTGGAGGCGGCGCATTTCCTGGCCGAAGCCATCCGCAGAGACGATCCCAAGCGGAATCGAAGTCGTGTGGAGGGCTGGAAAGAGGTCTGGAACTCGATGGGGGCCCCGCAGGTCTCCCCCGAAACCCTGGCGGAGATCGACCGATGCCAGGGCACGATCGACGATGCGCTCGGACTCCTGCAACAGCATGATGGCGACTGGTCGACGGCGGGCCGCATCGCCTGGGCCGACCTGCTCCACCTCGACCGCGCACGTCTCCACGCATCCGCCTGGCAACACGGCGGCCAAGCCTTCGCCGATCCCCGACGCGAGCAGGCGCTCGATGCCATCCGCCAGATGTCGTCGACCACGACCGCCGACGCACTCACGCTGCGGCTCGACATCTTCCGCGCCTGTCGCGACAGCTGGCCGGCGCGTCTCCCCTTCGGCTCGAAGAAGCAACTCGTCAACGGCTTCGACTGGACCAAGGAGGATCTCCAGCGGGCGATCGATGCCGACCGCGCCGCCGTCGAACGCCTTCCCCCGCTGGGCCGCCGATGAGCCAGACTGACCTCCAACCGGCCGCCCCCGAAGGCCCACCGGCCGTCGCGCCGTCAGCGGGCCGCCATACGGCGTGGACAACCGCGATTTCCGTTGTGCTGGGAATGCCGATCGATGCTGCTCCCCGGCCGGGACCACTGGCACGTCAACTGCTCGTGATCGTGCTCTACTGCGCGGCAGCACGGCTGATGATGCTCGATCCTTGGTTCACGGCCGACTCCCTCACCGGCTCGGGATTTACCTGGCGTCAGTCGAGCGTGATCACGCTGCTGGGGATCCTGATGGTGTCGGCCATCGCCTTTGAATGGCACCTGCTGGGCGTTTCGAAAGGGCTGAACCTCGTGGGCCAGATCGTGCTCGCCTACCCCTTCACACTCTTTGTCGCGCGGCTGCTGGGTCGGCCGTGGCATGACGCCGGCTCCGGGGGCATCATCGGCGGCCTCCTTGAGGCGGTCCGGGCCGCCGGTGGCGTGCTCGGCGTGAGCGGTTTCATTCCCGCCTGGCTTTCCGACGCCATCTCGAGCCCGGGCACCGCGATGGTGCTGCTGCTGCTCTGCGTCGTCACGTCGGTCGGCGGCACAACGGCCACCCGCATCGGACTGACCGCCGGTCTGTTTCTCATTCCGCTGGCCGTGGCGTTCAGCCAGCCCCCCATGCCAAGCCTTTCATTTCTAGGCGGCCTGGCGACGATGGTGTTTGGGATGTTCCTCCAGTTTCGCGATGTCGAGAAATACCATCGCGACAAGGAGATCCTCCGTCGGCTGCGGCATGTCACCGATGAACTGGAGCGCCGCTCGTGCCTGCGGCTGGTCACCCGCACGTGGGCCGATGGCCGGCTTGGTGAGCAGACGGCGGAGGGCATCGTGCGACAGACCTACGAGCATCTGCCTGGGGTCGACGCCGACGGTGTCCGCGAGATCACCCGGTCGATCACGCATGACCTCGTCACCACCCACGGTCTCCTGCAGGTGCGGCACGATTCCGAGGGCATCTTCCTCGTCCCGCCGCCGGCACTTGAATTCGAGGCCGATGTGCTGGAGCAGATCGCCCGCCTGCCACGGATGTTGATCGTGTTTCTGCTGGCCTCGTGCTGGGTCTTGATGCCCTTCGACATCGTGCCCGACGCCATTCCGCTGGTGGGCGCTGTCGACGACGTGATCGTGATGACACTGGCCGGCTGGCCCCTCGCCCGCCTCCTGGAACAGCGGATCGATCGACGTCGCTATCGCTAGTCGGCAGTCTTGGCCGATACCGATGCGGCACCGCGGCTGGCGTCCAGGGCATAGAGCCGCCCGACGCTGCGGAAAAACATTCTGCCACCGGCGACGGCCGGTGTCGCACGGCAGGCCTCACCCAGGGGCGTGCGGCCCAGCACCTCAAAGGCCTCGCCATCGGCGATCACCACCACTTCGCCCTCGGCCGAAACGTTGATCACGGTGCCGCCGACGCAAATCGGCGACGCTGAGAACGCCCCACCGACACGTCCACGCCAGAGCAACGTTCCGTCTGCGGCATCGACGCACGTCACCACACCGCGATCGCCCCAGAGATACAGCCTTCCCCCGGAACAGACCGGGGTGGGCACATAGGGCGCGACGCTGCGGTCGAGCTGATAGACAAGCTCGGGCTCGCCAGGCCTGCCTGGACGAGGACCATCGGCCGTTGGCTTCGGGTCGCTGGCAGCCGTTCGCACCGCCACGAGAGTGTTGTCGCCACCCCCCTCGCCGCACGTGCAGAGCACGAGCGGACCGGCCATGACCGGTGACGAAACGGTCCGCTTGGGAAAACATTTCCGTTCCCACAACACCCGGCCCGTGGCCGGGTCGAGGCCTGTGAGGCCGTGCGCCATGCTCGCCAGCACGACCAGCGGACCGCCCCCCGGAGCCCCATCCGATGGCTCGATCACCAGCGGCGTGGAATAGGCCGTCCGTGCCGTCTCCCGCGGCAGTCGCCACACCTCGCCACCGGTCTTCGTGTCGAGAGCCACAATGCAACTTGGGCCATCGTGCTCGATCGGAACAATCAGGCGATCGCGCCACACCGCAGCCGACGCACCGAAGCCGTGCTCGCTGGTATAGGGCCCGAGGTCGGCATGCCACAGCGGCACCCCGTCGTGGGAAAACGCCTCTGCCCGCAACTGTTCCCGTGTGGCCCACAGCCAATAGACGCCCGTTTCGTCGACGGTGACCGATCCTGTTGCCGAACTGTTTTGGGCATGGTGCGGCTCAATCGCACCGGGCATCTCCCGCTGCCAGAGCAGACGGCCGTCGGCCGTCGCATGGCAGGAGACAAACCGCTTCGCTGCCGCCTCGTCGGCTCCAGCGGTGTAGATTCGCTCCCGCCACACGACTGGCGAGGCATGGCCCTGACCGGGAAGGGCTACCGTCCATGCCCAGTCGCGGTCGGTCCAGTGGTGCGGAAACCGCTGGGTGCCGCCCGATCCGTCGCAGGCCCGACCCCGCCAGCGAGGCCAATCCGTCGGACCGCTGGCAATCTCCTCGGGCGGCCCGCTGGCCGAGGCGAGCAGGGCAGTACACGACATACCGCAAGCAAGGACGAGGCTTTTGCTCCACGGCCGGCAGCGGGGGATGGCTGAAGGGGTCATGCGACACAGTATGCCATTCCCGCTGCAAAAAGCTCGGCGGTGCCTGGCAAGGGGGGCAGGCATGACCGCGGGCCGGTCGCCCCGCCAGCGCCGGGTTTTGGGGTGTATAGTCAGGTGAGAGAAACTGCCACCGTCAGGACGGCCGGGGATGAGTGATAATCGCGAATTTATCGAGGAGTTTCTCGTCGAGTCGGGCGAAAACCTCGACCAACTCGACCGCGACCTGATCGCGCTGGAGGAACGCCCTGACGACCCTCAGAGGCTGGCGAGCATCTTCCGCACGGTGCACACCATCAAGGGCAACAGCGGCTTCTTCGGCTTCTCGAAACTCGGTGCCCTGACACACAGCGGAGAGCACCTGCTCGGCCGGCTCCGGGATGGCAAAATCCGGCTCAACGACCGCGTGACCGGCACGCTCTATTCCATGGTCGATGCGGTGCGGTCGATCCTCAACGCGATCGAGGCGACCGGCGTCGAGGGGGAGCAGGACTTCCGGGAGCTCTCGCAGACCCTGACGGCCGTGGCCGCAGAGGACGAGCCAGAGCCGATGCCGCCCCCGCTGCCGACGGCCCCCCCAGCGTCTGCTCTCCAGCCCGAAGCGGCTGCTCCACGGCCCGACCCATCTGTTCCGCAGCGCGACACATCTGCTCCGCAGCCCGAGGCCTCGGCTCCCGATTCGCCCGCTCCTGCCCAGACCCCGGCTGCTCAGAGCCCGAAGGTGCCGGTGTCAGAGCCCGCGAAGCCTGCCCTGCCCGCGGCCGAAACCTCCATCCGCGTCGACGTGGGCCTTCTCGCCTCGGTTCTCGATCTCGTCGGCGAACTCGTTCTGGCCCGCAACGAACTCCGCAGCATCGAGATCACCGATCCGGCCCTCGAAGGCGTGATCCAAAGGATCAACACGGTCACGAATTCCCTTCAAGAGGCGGCCGTCAAGACCCGCATGCAGCCGATCGAGCATGTATTCAACCGGTTTCCACGGACCGTGCGAGACCTGGCAGTCGCCTGTGGACGGGAAGTGCAGCTGGTCATCGACGGCGCTGACACCGAACTCGACCGCAGCCTGATCGAGAGTATCCGCGATCCGCTCACGCATCTGGTGCGAAATGCCATCGACCACGGCATCGAGTCGCCCGCCGATCGCCAGGCGAAGGGCAAACCACGGGCGGGCCGGCTTCTCCTGCGGGCCTTCCACGAGAGTGGGCAGGTGACGATCGAGGTGCAGGACGACGGGGCCGGCATTCCGGTGGAGGCGGTTCGCGCGAAGGCCGTCGCCCGCGGCCTGATCGACGCCGACACTGCCGCCCTGCTCCCCGACGACAGGGTCTTACAGTTCATCTTCGAACCCGGCTTCTCGACGGCCGCCCAAGTGACGAGCGTCTCGGGACGCGGGGTCGGCATGGATGTCGTGAAAACCAATATCGAGGCGATCGGTGGCACCGTCGACATTGCCAGCCGCCCGGGCCTGGGCACGACGGTACGGGTGAGAGTGCCGCTCACACTGGCCATCATTCCGAGCTTGGTGGTGCGGTGTGCCGACGAACGGTTTGCCATGCCGCAGGCGGCGGTGGGCGAGCTCGTATCGCTGCGGACGGACGGCGGACCGAAGATCGAGGGACTCGCCGGCGCGGCGGTCATCCGCGTGCGGGGGCGGCTTGTCCCCGTGATCTTTCTCGATGAATTCCTGGGCCTGCGGACCACGACCGCCGCACGGGACAATGGGACGGTCGTGCTCGTGCGGGTTGACGATCACGAGTTTGGGCTGGTCGTCGACGGCACGCAGACCGTGAGCCTGCCGGCGGATGGGAGCGACGTACGACAGGGACAGGGCCACACGGGCACAGTCACCGAGACAGCCTCCCTGACAACGATCGTCGTCAAGCCGATCGGCAGCCTACTGACCCAGTTGGGCATCTACTCGGGGGCGACGGTGCTCGGCGATGGAGGTGTGGTGCTGATCCTCGATCTCCGCGGCATCCTGCGTGTCGCCGACCTGCCGCCGCTGGAGCATCGCGGCGAAGAGGCCGGCGGCTTGGTCAACCGTATCGCCGATAGCTATCTCGTCTGCCGCACCGGCAATGGCCGCCGGATCGCTGTTCCCATCGACAGCGTCGTACGCCTGGAGCAATTTCACGCAACTGACATGCAGGCGGTGGGAAACAAGCGACTGGTACGGAGAGGTGACGTGTTCACGCCCGTCATCGATGCCGACAGCCTGCTCGGTTCTGTGCATGATTCCGGAGCTGGTTTTGTGGCTGGTTCGGTGGAGAGCTCCGAACACGCTTGCTTCGCCCACGACGCGGAAGGCTCCATCAATCTTGTCGTCCTCGACGACCACTGCAGCGGAGTCGGCATCGCCGTCCGCCAGATTCTCGATGTTGGGGCGGCCGAGTCGCCGCTGCAGCCCTCCCTCGCGGCAGCCGGCGTGGTGGGCACGCTGGCCGTCGGCGGGCTGGCAACCGAGGTGCTCGACGTCGCGGCCCTGATGCTCCCCGGGGGCATGCCTCACGCCGGCCCTCCTTTGCCAGTGTTCGGCTCCAACACCGTCACCGACTCCCACTCCTGAACGCATCAGCCCCGCACGCATCAGCCATGCCAGACACTCAGACCACCGCCCGATACTGCTGCTTTCTCGTGGGCGGAGACTGCTTCGCGGTCGCCTCGACGGAAGTGGCCGAGGTGCTCCGCGACGGAAAGATCACCCGCGTTCCCCATGCGCCCGACGCCGTCATCGGCCTCCTTCACCTCCGCGGCCGCATCGTGCCGGTGATCGACATGCGGCGCAGGCTCGGCCTGGCCGACTCCGAGCCGCGGGCTGGCCGCACACACATGGTGGTCCGACTCAACGACGACTGGTACAGCCTGCTCGTGGACGAGATGCTCGACGTGGTCGAGGTGGCGGAGCACCAGATTGAGCATCCATCCAGACCAGCTGCCGACTCCCCGGGCGACGCCGTGACCGGCGTTTTTGCCGGCTCGGGGGGGTTGGTGCATTTTCTCGACCCCCAGCGCATAGTGCAGTCACTCGCACGGCAGCGCGAGCAGTTTCCACACAGACAGGGAGTACCGCATGGCAGCGTATGACATCGATTCCAACTCAAGCGCCGCCCTGCCGCAGGCCTCGGCCGGGGGCTGGCGCTCCCTGCTGGGAAACCGGCTGCTGCTGGCGCTGCTGGCGGTCTCGCTGATCCCGCTGGCCCTGATGGGGATCGCCACCTACCGTTCCGCGGCCGCAGCCCTGACCGACGAGGCCTTCGGAAAACTCCAGACGGTCCGTACGATCACCGCGAAGTCTGTCGAACGCTACTTCCAGACTCTCCATGACGAACTCCGTGTTCTTTCGGAAGACCGCATGGCGATCGATGCCTGCCAGCAGTTTTGCGATGCATTCACCACGCTCGCCGCAGACAACAAGGCCGACGCCAAGACCTTGGCCCAGATTCGACGGGAAGTCGACGCCCACTACACCGGCGAGTTCGCCGCCGAATACCGCAAGCGGGCCGGTGCGGAGCCCGTGATCAAGCCGCTCGTGGAATCGCTCGACGACAACGCGACTTTCCTCCAGTATCTCTACATCCGCCGCAATGACAGTCCGCTGGGATCGAAGCAGGTGCTCGACGCCGCAGAGGACGAGTCTGCCTACACGAAAGTGCACGCGACTTTCCATCCGTTGTTTCGCAGCCTCCGAGAGAAGTACGGGCTGGCCGACGTCTTTCTCATCGACGCCGGCACGGGCTCGATCGTCTACACGGTGCTCAAAGAGCCCGACCTTGGCTGCTCGCTGCGGAGTGGACCGCTGGCCGGTACAAGCCTCGGCGATGCCTTCCTGCGGGCCGCCGGCAGCGGCCGTCGCGATGCGATCGCCTACGGTGATTTTGCCCGCTACCTGCCATCGTGCATGGAGCCCGCGGGCTTCATGGCTGCCCCGCTCTTCAACGGACGGAATCTCGTCGGCGTCGTCGCCTTCCAGATCCCGATCAACAAGACCGACGAGATCATCGGCGAGACGACCGGCATGGGGAAGACCGGCGAAACCTACGCCATCGGCGGCGACCGCCTCTTCCGCAGTAACTCCCGGTTTGCCCAGGAACTCGGCGTGGTCTCAACGATCATCGACCCCAAGTTCAAGGTCGATACCGCACCGGTCCGAAGCGCCCTGGATGAGGGCCGCTCCGGAACGGCGCTCGGCCGTGACTACCGCGGCAAGCCCGTGCTCTCCTCGTGGTCGCCGGTCCTGATCCACCGCGACGACGGCTCCGACCGCAACACCGTTCGCTGGGCGCTGATTTCCGAGATCGACGAGCAGGAGGTGCTGGCGCCGATCTACCGGCTCCGCAACTTTGCGCTCACCATCTTCGGCCTGACCACGGCGGGGGTGCTGCTCGTGTCGTCCGGCATCGCCAGGCGGCTGACGCGGGAATCGAACCGGCAGGCCGCGCTCGTTACCGGTATCGTCGACAACACGCATGCATTGGCAAGCTCCTCCGAGGAGTTGACCAGCGTGAGCCAGCAGATGAGCGCCGCCGCCGAGGAAACCACGGCGCAGGCCAATCTCGTCTCGGCGGCCGCCGAGCAGGTCAGCAGCAACGCCAGCACCGTGTCGGGGTCGATCGACAATCTCGTTTCGAGCATCCATGAGATCGCCAAGAGTGCGCAGGACGCCGCAGCCGTCGCCAAGCAGGCGGTCGACATGGCCGGTACCGCGTCGACGACCATGGATGCCCTGGGCCGTTCCAGCGCCGAGATCGGCAAGGTTGTGAAGGTGATCACCTCGATCGCGGAGCAGACCAACCTGCTCGCCCTCAACGCCACGATCGAAGCCGCCCGGGCAGGCGAGGCGGGGCGTGGATTTGCGGTGGTCGCCAACGAGGTCAAGGAACTGGCTCGTGAAACAGCCCGCGCCACCGAGGACATCGGCGCGAAGATCGAGGCGATGCAGGCCGACACGCGTCGGGCCGTATCGGACATCGGCGGTATCCGCTCCGTCATCGAGTCGATCGACGCCCTCCAGACCCGGATCGCCACGGCCGTCGAGGAGCAGTCGGTGACCACCAGCGAGATCAGCCGCAACATCGCCGAGGCGACGACGGGATCGTCTGAGATCGCGGAAAACATCGTGCAGGTGGCGCAGGCGGCCCAGAGCACGGCCGAGGGGGCGTCGAACACACAGATCTCCTCCCAGGAACTGTCCAGGATGGCACAGGGGCTGCAGCGGCTGGTCGACGAATATCGGCGGTCCTGACCCACCGACAGGGAAGGAGGTTGCCGTGCGTGCGCTTGTCGTCGACGACTCGAAACCGAGCCGTAGCATCGTCGCGCGATCGCTTCGTGAACTCCGCTTCGACTGCACAGAGGCATCCAACGGGATCGAGGCCCTCGCCTCCCTCTCCACGATGGGTCGGCCGGATCTGGTCACCATCAACTGGCACATGCCGGAGATGGACGGTATCGAGCTGCTCCGGAGGCTGCGGGCCGACCCCGCCCGCCGCGACCTCAAACTGTTGATGATCTCCACGGAAAACGACAAGGACCGCATCGCCGTCGCCCTCGCGGCCGGGGCCGACGATTTTCTCGCCAAACCCTTCACGCCCGAGGCGCTGGCCCGCAAGCTTGTCACACTCGGTGTCTGCACGGCCGCCGAGGCGGCGGCGGCCGGTGGCCGGGGTCCGATCCGGGTGCTGATCGTGGACGATTCGGCCACGATCCGCAGTGTGCTCTCGGCCACGCTGGGCGCCGATCCTGACCTGCGGGTCGTTGGCACGGCCATCAATGGACAGGTCGCACTCGCGAGCATCGCCGCCAGTCCGCCGGATCTGGTGCTGCTCGACGTGGAGATGCCGGTGCTTGACGGGATCGCCACCCTGCGGGAGATTCGTCGCACGCACCCGAAACTGCCCGTGTTGATGTTCTCGAGCCTCACTGAGCGAGGCACGAAGGCGACACTCGACGCGCTGCTGGCGGGGGCGAATGACTACGTTGCCAAGCCCGCGGCACAGACGCCGGACGAGGTCGCCGCCCGCATCCGGGAGGACGTGATCGTCAAGATCAAGGCACTGGTGCCGAGGGGAGGCCCGGCAATGCGTGCCGCGCCCCCCGTCATCGCACGCCCCGCAAGCTCGGCCCGTCGCGAGCCGATCCGAAGCGTCGTCATCGCCGTCTCGACGGGGGGCCCGACGGCACTTGCAGAGGTCCTGCCCGCCATCGCGGCGGCAGCCCAGGTGCCGGTGCTGATCGTGCAGCACATGCCGGCGTTCTTCACGGCGCAACTGGCCGAGCGGCTGTCACGGCTCTGCAATGCCACCGTCCGTGAGGCCCAGGCGGGCCAGGAGATTCGTCCGGGCCACATCCTGCTGGCGCCGGGCGGACGCCATCTGGAGGTCGTCAGCGACGGAGGTACGCAGCGGATACGGCTCACCGATGAGCCTCCTGAAAACTCATGCCGTCCTTCGGCGGACGTCCTTTTCCGGTCGGCCGCTCGATTGTGGCGAGCCGGCACGCTGGGCGTGGTGCTCACCGGAATGGGCCGTGACGGCCTGCAAGGTTCGCGGCAGATCGTCGAGGCGGGGGGCGCCGTCATCGCGCAGGACGAGTTCACGAGCGTGGTCTGGGGCATGCCCGGTGAGGTGGTCCGCGCGGGACTGGCAGACGCGATCCTGCCGCTGGCGCAGATCGGTGTCGAGGTGGCACTGCGGCTGAAACGCCGCAGGAACTGACGCCGGGAGGCCGCATACATGAAAGTCGGCCCGCCCCAGTTCACCTTCCTCTGCGAATTGCTCCGCAAGAGGACCGGCGTCGTTATCGACGGCTCGAAGGAATATCTCGTTGTGGCGAGGCTGATGCCAATCGTCCGGCAGCGAAAAATCCCCAGCCTCGACACGCTCATCGACCGTATTCGCAAGGGGCTCGATCCCTCGCTCGAACGCGACGTGCTCAGCGCCATGATGACCCACGAGACCTCGTTCTTTCGCGACAAGAGCCCGTTCGAGACGCTCCGGAAACTGATCCCGGAACTGGTCGAGCGGCGGGCCGCCCAGCGGCAGCTCACCTTCTGGTCGGCCGCCTGTTCCACCGGGCAGGAACCCTACAGCCTCGCCATGCTCCTGAATGAGCACTTTCGCGGCCTCCTCGACTCGTGGCGGGTGCGGATCCTCGCCACCGACTTCTCCGAGCCCGTGCTGGCGCGGGCCCGTGAGGGACTATTCAACAATCTTGAGACCGCCCGGGGCCTGCCGCCGGCACTGCTCCAGAAGTATTTCCGTCCGCTGCAGGGCCAATGGAGCATCTCACAGGACTGCCGACGTCTCGTGGAATTCCGCATGCTCAACCTCAATGCCGCGTGGCCGATGATGCCCCCCTGCGACGTCGTGTTTGTCCGCAACGTGATGATCTATTTCGATATTCAGACCCGGGCGGGGCTCGTGGAGAGAATGCGTCGCGTGCTCAGGCCAGACGGGGCGCTCTTTCTGGGCGGCGCGGAGACGCTGATCGGCATGGACACCGGCTACGAGCGACTCACGGGCGCGGGCTGCAGTTACTACCGGCCCAAGCCCCGGAAATGAGTGGGCTCCATGAAAGAGCTCAGGGCCGCCACTCGACTCCGAGGATCGTGACATCGTCGAGCGGTCCCTCAGGGCGGCACCAGTCCTCGACACGCTGGAGCAGACTCCTCACGCTTTCGTCCAGCGGCTGCGATCGGGTGGCCGCCAGTTCGCTGGCGAGCGCCTCGTCGCCGAGCTGCTGCCGATCCTTGTCCATCGCCTCGGGGACGCCGTCGGAATAGAGATACAGCCGATCACCCGGAGCCAACTGCAGCGACTGCTGCTCGTATTCCACGTCCGGAACGAAAGCGATCGGAAAGCCCTCGACGGGGTGGAATTCCGGGGTTCCGCCGGCCGGCACCCGCACCAACGCCGGATGTCCGCCCGACACATAATCAAGCCGGCCGGTCGGGATGTGCAGCACACCATAGAGCATCGTGAAATACAGGCCAGAAAATTCGTCAGCCTGAAAGAGATGGTTGAGTTGCGTGGCGACCTCGGCCGGTCGGGCGACGGCGATCTTCCCGTCGGCCGCCTGGCGCACGAGCAGCGACTGGTCCGAGACTTTGGGCGTGAGGAATCTGCCCACGGTCACCGCCATCAGCGACGAAGGAACTCCGTGACCGCTGACATCGACGACGAAGAGGCCGACGTGTTCCTCGTCGAGAGGAAAGATGTTGAGGAAATCCCCGGCGAGACTGTGGCAGGGCACATACCGCCAGGCGACCTGCAGGGACGGGATCATCACGTCGGCAGCGGGGAGGAGCGACCGCTGCACCTTGGCCGCCGCTTCCAGATCGCGAACCATCTGGGCATTGATGAGGGAGATGCGGTCATTGAGTTCGGTGAGCTCGGCATTGGTCCGCTGCAGGGTGTCACGGGCGACCGACAGATCCTGATTGGAAACGACCAGTTCCTGATTCTTGGCGACGGCGTTTTCGAACGTCGAGACGAGCAGGTTGAGCACCTGCTGACGGCCGGCCTTCACGCGAAACTGCTGGCCGGCCAGCGTCACCTCCAGCGTGGCCTCATCCCCTGCGGAGGCGACGTCGTCGAGCGGCGTCGCCAGCAACGACTGGATACGACCAAGCAGGAACTCGGGCTCGTACGGCTTGGTGACGTAGTTGTCGGCACCGGAATCGAGGCCGCGGATGATGTCGATCGGATCGGCCAGGGTCGACAGGAGAATGAACGGCACGGTCCGTAGGGACGGGTCTGTTTTGACGGCCTTGCAGAACTCGTAGCCGGTCATCACCGGCATCTCGATGTCGGAAACGATGATGTCCGGCCGGCGTTCCCGGGCCAGAGCCAGGGCATCGGCGCCGGTCTCGCCCCAACGGACGCTGTGCCCCGCCTCGGTGAGCCGACGCTGGAGCATCTTCGCCTGAATGCGGCTGTCTTCGGCGATGAGGACGTCGACGCCGCCACCGGAGGCCCGGGCTAGAGTTGCAGGCTGCCCCGAAACATCTGGGTTCATCGCGATGCCTTCCCTGATGCAAGTGGCGATCAGGCCTCGAACGCCGCCAGGCCTGCGGGCGAGTCGGCATAGATCTTGAAGAGCTTGTCGAGGTTTGTGAGCTTGAAAACCTGGAAGATTTCCGGCCGGATGCCACACATCTTCAGCCTGCCCTTACCGGCACCGATCTTGCGGTGGAGTTGCCCGAGCAGGCCGAGCATGGCGCTCGACATGAATTCCACGTTCGAGAAATCGAGGAGCATGTCCGGGCCTGGGGCAGTGCCCATCAGCCGATTGATCTCGGTCTTGATCTCGTCGAGCACCGAGTCATCGAGGATCTTCTTGTCCTTGAAAAGCACAATATGGATGTTGCCATGCTTGGCGGTCTGGATGCGACGATACTGGTCCATGCGTGGTGTTCTTCCCGGGGAACCTGACAGAAGCGGAGCACTCCGCGACCAAGCGAATAGCTTATCCGGTCTGGGAACCCCGTGCCAGCGGACGGCTGGAGGTCCGGCCCGTTTCCCCATGGAATCCCGGATTTCCGTTCCAGGAGGCCAAAGCCTTGCGGCCAAAAAAACCCCCGTTTTACGCGATCCGAACTCCAAGACCACCGGCTACGCCCGTCGTGCCCGGTGCGACGATTCTTAGCGACGGGGGCGTGGCACCGGTTGTGCCGATCGAGTGGCTGGGGAGTGGGTCGCTCAGACTCGAGCCAGACATCCGAGCCGGTCTGCCGATGAGATCGACCGGTTGGGGTTGTCCGGATCGCTTGTCCGGATGAGGGGCGCTGGATGAGAGATCCCAAGAAGGGGGACGGCATGTCAGGTCTGCTGCGTACAAATTTTTCCGGCTCGGGCGTGCGTGGGGGTGTGCTCATCTGGCTCGCCCTCGGCGGGTTGGTCGGTTCGGCATGGGCCGATGGGACCGGAACCGGGTATCCAGCGGGGGTGCCTGCAGCGGCCGTCCCGCAGCCTGCACCCAGCGCGGAGTCCTTTTCCGAACCACTCGAGGACCTCACCCCGGCAGACGATGCCTGCATGCAGGAATTGCGTCGGTGTTGCTGCTGCCCGGGCTGGAACCACTACGTCATCTTCGACATGCTCTTCCTGCAGCGGAACAACCAGGCTGGCAACCAGCCGCTTGTCTTCGATGCAAACACGGGCCTCGTCACGCTCGGCCAGCAGGATCTGCAGTCCTCGATCGGCACGGGATTCCGCACCTTCTACGGTGAACTCGTGACCGACCATCTCGGCTGGGAAGTCGGCTATACGGGCATCTACGGCATGTTCGGGCAGGCGACCGTCTCCGGCCCCGACAACCTTGACCTGCCGCCGCCGCTGGGACTCGCCGTCAACAACTTCAGCGATGCCGAACAGGTGCGGGCGACCTATGCCTCGTCTCTCAACATGGCCGAGTTCAACGTCTTCTGTTACGACTGCTGCGAGGAGTGCGGGCCGAACTGGTGCGGCCTGACCCGCTGTCGGCCCAACTGCCACTGCGTCAACTGGCTGGCCGGATTCGTCTGGGCCGGCCTTGACGAGCAGGCCAATCTCAACGTGCAGTGCTGCACGCCGCCCGAGCCGGCGAATTACACGGTCCGCACGAGCACCAACTACTTCGGCCCCCAGATCGGCATGCGGGGCCGCCGCGAATGGTGCCGCTGGGCGGTGGAAGGCTGGTGGAAGACGGCGCTCTGTGGCACCTCCGCCTATCAGTCGGCCGACCCGATCGCGGGCACGATCTCTGGACCGGAGCGGCCCGCCGTCTCCGCCCGAGACTCAGGATTGGGTTTCATCGGGAGCCTGAATGGCACGCTGATCTACCGGCTCACAGACCACTGGGGGCTTCGAGCGGGCTACAACGTCTACTGGCTGACGAGCGCGGCCCTCGCACCATCGCAGTGGGATTTCAACACGGCGACCGGTGCCGGCACGGGGATCAACGACAACGGCGGGCTCTTCCTCCATGGTGCCAATCTGGGCACCGAGTATCGCTGGTAATCGCCGCCTGGGCGGACCGAGTGCCAGCTCACACCGGAAGGCCAGATGCCGGACGGCCTGATACCGGAAGGTCTGCGGTCTGAAAGCCAGTCCGTGTTTCAGTCTGATCCACGCATCTCCCGCTACTCAAGCGACCACATTGCCTTCGGATCACCTTTTCAGAGTGCTGATCCGGAGTGGCGGCAGCACGCCGGAGGTGCCAGGCGTCGTCGAGGATACTCCGCCAGAGACAGCAGTGTTTTTCTTCACGCCGGGCGTCCTGCCGAACTGCCCCTGCACGCTGAAGATTTCCGTTTCGCTGATGGCTGCGGTCCACGTATCGGCCCGCTTGCCATCCGCACCACCGAAGGCCGCGAACGACGACGACGGGATTTTTCCGATCCCGCGATATGTCTCGACCTTCGAGCCGCCGTTGACCCCCGCGGACACCAGATATCCGTCGGCCGAACCCGCGGTGCCGGGCAACGCCGCCACTGACACGCCACCCGCGTAGCCAGGGCCGATCGGCCTGACGGTATTGATGACGACCGGAGGCTGGGGAACGGCGTTGTAACTCTTCACAGTTGCAGGCATCCCCGGGCCGCTCCCGACGATCACCTCGCTGATCCCATCAGGCGTTGCGAGGACAAGCGTCCGTCCGGAGAACGTGCCGATGTCCGCCGTGGCCACCGTCACACCGCCGCGGAATGTCCGTCCGAAGGGCTGCATCTGGCGGATCGGCGTACTGGAAATACCGGTGCCGGGGGTGACATCGAACACACGCACGAGGCTCGAACCACGCTGCTGCCCCGCCACCAGTTCTGTTCTGCCGAGTCCGGTCACCGATCCGGCCGCCACCTCGACACCGCCGGTGTAGCCGGCGCCGAATGGAAACATCCTGTACTGAGGCAGTTCGACGCCGGTCTGGGTGAAAACGCGAACCTCACCCGGACGGCCAGGCCCCGGGGCGGTGACGATCTCGTCGATCCCGTCCCCGGTCATGTCGTAGCCGTAGACGTGGGCACCACCGCGGAAGCTGGGTTCATAGGCGAAGAACTGCGTCAGCATCCGGCCGGTCGTTGGATCGAGCACCTGCACCAGCGGCGTGCTCGTGCAGCCGAGATCGGTGCCGAGGATCAAGGCCGGCGAGAATGTCGGCGTGTCGGTGTCGGTCGCGGAATCGGTCGAACCGTCGGGGGCCGTGACGGTGGCCGTGTTCACAAGCGTCGTCGTCGCGGTGGAGAGCGTCTGGGCCACGACCGTGTAGGTCACCGTGCCGCCGACGGCAAGGTCGATCGTCTCGTTGAGCGAGCCTGTGCCGATGGTCTGGGCCGAGGAGTTGGTGCCCGTGAACACGGCCGTCCAGGTCGCCGAGCCGATCACCGCCGGATCGAGGACGTCCACCACGGTCGCCTGGCTGGCGAAACTCGGGCCCGCGTTCGTCACCACGATCGTGTAGGTGACCGGATCGCCAGGCTTGTAGGTGGTCGTGCCGTCGGTCTTCGTGATCGACATCGCAGTCGCAGGCACCGGCGTGCTCGTCGTCGTGGAGGTGTTGTCGTCGGGGTTTGGATCCGGGAATCCCGACGGGGCCGTCACGGTCGCCGTGTTTGCCAGGGGCGAGAGGGCATTCGCCGCCACGTTGGCTGCAATCGTGAAGGTCGCCGTGCCGCCGACCGGCAGGCTCGTCAGCGTCGCGTTGATGTTGCCTAAGCCACTGGCCGGGCCCGCGGCCCCGCCCGCATACGACACCGTCCAGGTCGCCCCGGAAAGCTCCGCCGGCAGCGTGTCGGCCACGGTCGCGGTTGGGACGTTGCTCGGGCCGAGGTTATTGATCACGAGCGTGTAGTTGAGCGGACCGCCGGGCGTGAAGGTCGCCGGTCCGGTCTTGGCAATCGTGAGATCGGCACCCGGCGGCGTGACGACTCCGACGCTATCGGCGGCCGAAAGCGGCAGGCCGTTGGTGGCCCCCGTGCCCGTGGCCGCGGCGGAATTGCTGATCACGGTCGAGTCGGGCGTGCCGGCATTCACCGTGACATCGAACGAGATCGTCACCGACTGGCCGCCGGCGATCGTGCCGAGCGAGCCCGTCACGCCGCCCCCCTGGCTGCCCGTCAGCGATCCCTGCGAAAACGTGAGGTTGCCGGCGTAGGTGGCGTTGGCCGGGATCTGATCATTGAAGAACACATTCGCCGCCGCCTCGGCGGGAAGCGTCGCGCCGCTGTTGTTGGAGACGACGATCGTGTAGCGAAGCGTGTCCCCCGCCTGCACGAAGCCGCCGTCCACGTCGACGACCGTCTTCGCGAGATCCAGGTTCGCGGCCAGTAAGACTGTGTCGGTGTCGGTCGACGTGTTGTTCGCCGGAACCGGATCGGTCGTGCCGACCGGCGGAGCGACCGTCGCCGTGTTGACAAGCGCGGTCGTGGCGGTTGGGCTCGTCTCGGCGATCACCGTGTAGACGGCGGTGCCGCCGACGGCCAGATCGACCACCTCGTTGATCGAGCCCGTGCCCGCGGGATTGCCGACCGAGCCGGTGCCCGAATACACGGCCGACCAGGCCGCCGCCGTGATCGTGGCCGGGAAGGCGTCGGCCACGGTCGCCCCGCGGACGAAGCTCGGGCCGGCGTTCGTCACGGTGATCGTGTAGGTGACCGGCAGGCCTGGCGTGTAGGTCGCGCTCGAATCGGTCTTCACGATCTGCAGGTCGGCCACCGGGGCCGCTGTGCTCGTATCGGTCGAGGTGTTGTTGTCGGGATTGGGATCGGGGTCGCCGTCGGTCGGCGTGACCGTGGCGGTGTTCGTCAGCACGCCGTTGAGCGTTGCCTCGGCCGTGGCACGCACGGTGTAGGTGGCCCGGCCGCCCTTCGGCACCGTGACATTCGTATTCACGTTGCCCGAGCCCGACGCCGTGCCGCTCGCTCCACCGGTAAACGCGGCCGTCCAGGTGGCGGCTGTCAGACCGGCCGGCAAGACGTCCTCGACGAGTGCGTTGGTCGACGTGCTCGGCCCGGCATTGGTTACCACGAGCGTGTAGGTGAGCGGCAGTCCCGGCGTGTAGGTGGCGGGGGCGGTTTTCACGATCGCGAGATCGGCGCCGCCCGAGAGGGAAATACCGACCGAGTCACTGGCCTGGAGCGGCACGCCCGTGACCGAGGCGGTCGCCGTGGCGGTGGCCGTGTTGATGATGGCCGAGCCGAGCGGCGTGCCGGCGTTCACCCTCACATCGAACGTCATGGTCGTCGACTGTCCGGCAGAGAGCGTGCCCCCCACCGGCGTGCCGGTGCCGGCTCCGGCCCCCGCGCCCAGCTGGAATTGCACGGCGTTTCCGAGGAACTCCGCCTGGTCACGATCGACGGCATCGGTCTTCGCGCCGGCGTTGGCCCCCGCGGTGATCCGCAGCGTCCCCGGCCTATAGGTCGTGTTGGCCGGGATCACATCGCTAAGGATCACGTTCGTGGCCGCCTCGGCCGGCAGCGGCGTGGCGGGGTTCGAGACCACGATCGTGTACCGCAGCGTGTCGCCGGCGACGAGCACCCCGCCGTTCACGTCCCGGACGGTCTTCACCACCGTGAGCTTCGCGGGATTGGTGACCGTATCGACGTCGGTCGACGAGTTATTGGCAGGCGTCGGGTCAGTCGTGCCAGCAGGCGCGGTCACGGTGGCGGTGTTGACGAGCGTCGCAGTGGCGGCGGAGGTCGTCATGGCGGTAACGGTGTAGACCACAACGCCGCTCGGCCCGATGTCGATCGTCTGGTTGAGCGAACCCGTGCCGCGGACTTGACCGCGCAAATCGACTTGTCCCTGTGTGATCCTCGCGACCCACGACGCCGACGTGATGATCGAGGCGTCGAGCAGGTCGGCAACCACGGCACCGGTGACAAAGCTCGGCCCGGCATTCGTGACGGTGATCGTGTAGACGAGTTGCTGCCCCGGCACATAGCTCGTGACGCCGTCGGTCTTCAGGATCTGCAGGTCGGCCACTGGCGTGGGGTCGCTCGAGACGGTCGAGGTGTTGTTGTCGAGGTCTGGATCGATGAGCCCGTCGGTCGCCGCGACCGTCGCCGTGTTTGAAAGCGGTGTGTCGAGCCTGTAATCGGCGGTGGCAGTGATTGTGAACCTCGCCGTGCCGCCGAGCGGCAGGGTCGTGAGCGTGGCATTCACGTTGCCGGAGCCGGATGCGGGGCCGGCGGCTCCGCCGGCATACACGGCCGTCCACGTCGCGCCGGCGAGATCAGCCGGCAGCGTGTCGGAGACCAACGCATTGGTTGACGTGCTGGGGCCGAGGTTCGACACGACGAGCGTGTAGGTGAGCGGCGACCCCGGCACGTACGTGGCGGGGCCTGTCTTCGTGATTGCCAGATCAGCCCCTGGCGCCGTCATGATCACCGCCCGACCATCGTCCTCGAGTTCCGTGCCGCTCACCTCGCCGAGGCCTGCGGCGCGGGCGGTGTTGGTGATCGTCGTGCTTTCTGGAACCCCCGCGTTGACCGTCACATCGAACATGATCGTGGCCGAGGCTCCCGCCGCCAGCGTGCCGATCGTGCCCTCCACGCCGTCTGCCTGACTGCCGGTGATCGTGCCCTGCGTGAATGTGAGATTGCCAGCGTAGGTCGTGAACAGCGGGATCACGTCATCGAGCATGACGTTGATCACCGACTCCTTCGAGTCCGCCGTGGTCGAGGGGGGATTCGTCACGACAATCGTGTAGCGGAGCGTGTCGCCGCTGACAACAAAGCCACCGTTGACGTCAACGACCGACTTCGCCACGTCGAGCGTGGCCGGTAGGAGCAGCGTGTCGGTGTCGGTGGCGGTGTTGTTGCCAGGATTCGGGTCATTGGAGAGGTTGCTCGTAGAGACCGTGACCGTGTTGGTGAGCGACCCGGTTGCGCCGGCCAGTGTCTGGGCAACGACGGTGTAGACCGCGGTGCCGCCGACGGCTAGGTCGATATTCTCGCTGAGCGAGCCGGTGCCAGAGGCGGTGCCGGTCGAGCCTGTGCCCGTGAACACGGCCGACCAGGTGGCCGAGGAGATGATCGCGGGGTCGAGCGTGTCGACGACGGCGGCCTGCGAGGCGAAGCTCGGGCCGGCGTTGCTCACCGTGATCGTGTAGGTGACGGGCTTGCCGGGCACATACTGGGTCTGACCGTCGGTCTTCGTGACAGAGAGATCAGTGAGGGCCGCCGGAGTGCTCGTGACGGTGGCGGTGTTGTTGTCGGGATTCGGGTCGGGGACTCCCCCGGGACCGGTCACCGTCGCCGTGTTGGTGAGCGTCTGGTTGAGCGGAAAGTCAGCATCGGCCGTCGCCGTGATGCGGAATGTTGCCGCCCCCCCATTGACCAAATCAACGGTCGCATTGATCGACCCCGTTCCCGATGTCGGCCCGGTCGATCCGCCGCTGTAGGTCGCCGTCCAAGTCGCGTTAGAAAGGCCTGCGGTCAGCGTATCGGCGACCGTGGCCCCGGTCACCGCGGTCGGCCCTTTGTTAAGCGCCGTGACGATGTAGGTGACCGTACCGCCGGGTGTGAACGTGGACGAGGCCCGCTTCAAGATGATGAGATCGGCCGCTGGGGGCGTGGCGATCCCCTTGGTGGCGTTCGCGGAAAGGGGCAGACCCGACGTCGCTCCCGTGGCCGTCACGTCTGCCGTGTTCGTGATCACCGTGCTGTCGGGGATCCCGGCGTCCACGATCACGTCAAACTCGACGTCCGTGTAGGTTCCCGCTGCTAGCGTGCCGCCGACGGGCGTGCCGGTGCCCCCGCCGGCACCGGTGCCCAGCTGAAACTGCACGGTGTTCGTGCCGCTGATGTACTCGCCCTGATCGGCATCGACCGCGTCGGTCTTGAAGCCGGCATTCGCGCCCTGCCTGACGCGGAGCGATCCAGGCTTGAATGTCGTGTTCGCCGGCACCACGTCGGTGAGGATAACGTTGGCGGCCGCTTCCTGGAGCGACGGGGCAACGCCGGCCGTGCCGCTGTCGACGACGATCAAGTAGCGGAGCACGTCGCCCGCCTGCACGAAGCCGCTATTCAGATCGGTCACCTCTTTCGTCATCCGCAGATTGCCCGGATGGAGGAATGTGTTGATGTCGGTGGCCGAGTTGTTGCTCGGATCGGGATCGGGCAGGCCGGCGGGATTCGTGACGGTGACGGTGTTCGTGAGATTGCCGAACGAGCCCGCCCTGACCGGCGCGGTGACGGTGAACGTGGCCGTGCCACCGTTGAGGAGGTCAACGAGCGTGTTGATGTTGCCGCTGCCGGAGGCCGCACCGCTCGAGCCGCTGCTATACGTGGCCGTCCAGGTGGCGCCCTCGACCTGAGCGGGAAGCGTGTCGACGACCGTCGCGCCGGTCACGTCGCTCGGGCCCCGGTTCGTGACCACGATCGTGTAGGTGGTGGTAGTACCGGGCACATACTGCGTTTTGCCGTCGGTCTTTGTGACCGCCAGATCGGCCGCCCCCTGGGTCGCGATGTCAGCAAAACCGGTGGCGTTGAGTTGGAAGCCGGAGGTCGCGCCTGAGTAGGTAACGTTGGCCGTGTTTTCGATCAGCGTCAGCGGGGGCAGCCCCGCGTTCACGGTCACCTGAAACGTCACTGTGGTCGACTCGCCGGGAGCAAGGCTGCCGCCGCTGGTGCCAGTGCCGCGGGCCCCGGTGCCGAGCTGAAACTGCACGGCAGTCGAGCCGCTCAGGTACTGGGCCTGGTCGCCGTCAGCGGCGTCGGTCTTGCTGCCGGCATTCGCCCCGGCCGTCACCGTGAGCGAATTGGGCTTGTAGGTCGTGCCCGCGGGAATCGCGTCGGCCAACAAGACATTGATGGCGTTGTCGAGGGCGGTAGGGTCGTTGGTGACCGTCATCGTGTAGGTGAGCACGTCTCCCGCGACCACATCGCCGCCGTTTTCGTCCCTGACACTCTTGACGACCGACACTTCGGGTGCAAACAGCTCGATGGCGCTGGTCACCACGCCGGGATAGTAGGTCTCGCCGCCGGTCGTCATCGTGATCGTGGCCTTCGTGGCCCCGTTCTTGATGATCCCGTTGGCCTCGATCAGGTCGGCGTCGTAGCCCAGCTGGTTGACGTAGTCGGGATCCTTCGTGGAGACGAGCGCGCCGCGGTTGGAGATCGTGCTGTTGAAAAAGTCACTGACGGGATTGGCCGAATTGGAGAGCGACTTGCCGTCGAACTTCACCGTATCGCCGGTCTTTTTAAGGTCGCCCTCGTAGGCAATGAACCCGAGCGTGGCATTCACCGGCCCCTGGAATGGGGCCTTGAAGCCGTCGATCTGGATATCGACCGACTTGTCGCTGGCTGGCGACGTGGCAACGCTGCCATAACCGTCGAACACGGTCAGGTTGCGGGCCGGCTCGCCAGGCGCGCGATAGGCCACCACGAGCGACCAGCCGGCATAGAGATCGTCCTTGTCTTTCTGTGCCTGGACATTGGCGAGCGTGTAGGTGCCGGCGCCCGCACCCGCCACCAGCGATGTCACGTCCTTGAAGCTCTGGTAGTCGTTGCCTTTGCTGCCGACGAGCGAGCCGGTGAGGTCTTGATAGGCTCCCCCCGGGGTCATGAACTTGACCGTGTTGCGGAGGGCCGTCGCCGCGTTCGGCGTGCTGCCGCTCGTGCGGGCGCCCCAGTAGAGGCCGGCGAAGAGCACCTGCGACCCCGCCGGCATGACGAGGTCGGACCGGCTGGAGTTGAACGTGGTCGGGTCGCTGTCAACGTCGACATACGTCATCACGAAGTCGTTGTTGGCCACCCTGCTGCCAATGCCATTCTGGGCATTCACGGCCGCCGGGTCGCTCGCCGGCGCCGTCATCAGCGTGTTGGCGGCAAACGTGATGTCGCCGGTGTCGTTGGTCTCATAGCGGACGGTGAAGGGAGTCGTGACCGCGAGCGCGAGCCGCCGCTCGAGCTGCTCCGTTGCCAGTTCGCTCGGGCGGCCCAGCAGGCCGCAGGCCTGACGGCGTGATCCGCGAACACCTGCCCCGAGAGCGCGGGAGAACAAACCTCGACTCGACCTATTCATCAAAAACGACTCCTGACACGGTGAACTCGAACTCTCTGCCGAACCGACAACCGCGAATCGCCAGTCGATGCCCGCCCACGCTGACACGCGGTGCTCCCGCCGGGCCGGCTGCCATCATCTGCCACTTTCTGCCATACAGATTGCCCAATCACTTCAAATTCGCCCGCTGCTAGACGAAAGTCAAGGAATTTCAACAGACCCCGGATAACAGGGGGGAGCCCCGGGTCGGCATGGGTCGGCACGACACCAGCAACAGCAAGGCCGCAGACTCCACCCAAACCCCCGAGGCAGGTTCTGCTGGGCCTTGATTTGAGCCAGACCGCAACGATTCTCATGCCCCCTGCCGGAGGTGCCGAAGAAAACGGTCATAGCGGATGTTCCCGCTGTTCCCATGGTACGGGTCGTAACGCACCATCATGCTCCATCGTTCGGCCCTCCAGCCTGTCCGCCCCCGGTGGACTCCGATCATCGCTGCGGTGGTGGCTGTCGTCGCCTCCACATGGTGCATTCGGCTGCCTGCCGCAGAACCTGGGTACACGCAGGACGAACGCTCCTACGCCGTCTTCGATGCCCTCTTCCTCCAGCGTGACAACGCCGCCATCGAGCGGCCGATCGTCGTCAATAGCACCGCCCCAAACGTGGGAGTCCTGTCAGCGGGCGATCCCGCCAGCACGATCGGGACCGGAGCGCGGTTGATCTACGGCAACTACGGCGAAGACGACATCGGCTGGGAAGTCGGCTACGTCGGCATCTATGGCATGTCTGCCGCCCGCACGGTCACAAGCACCACTCCCACGCTCGAGGCGCCTAACGGGGGCTTTGCCAGCCAGACTGGACTGACCGAGGGATTTTCCGCTCGGGTCACCAACGCCACCTCGATCAACTCCGCGGAGCTCAACGTCGTCATTCATGAATATGACGGCGGCTTCAACCGGCAATCGGGCCGGCCATGGCAGCGGTACGAGGGCTACGACGGTGGTCACATCGACTGGATCGCTGGCTTCCGTTGGGCCAACCTCGAGGATGCAGCGGTTCTGGCTATCCCGCGCGGGACGTCGCCACAGGCCAGCAATTACAGCGTCAACGCGACTTCGAATCTCTTCGCCGCGCAGGTTGGCACGCGGGGCCGCATGGCCTTCGAACAGTGGGCAATCGAGGGCTGGATGAAGATCGGCATTGCCGGCACCGCACTCTCGCAGTCGCAGACGATGTTCGACGCTCTCTCGCCCACCACGCCCTTCCGACAGCCAACTTCCTCCGACACCGCCGGCATGGGCATGATCGCCGACATGAACCTCTCCGCGATTTACCGGATCAACGAGGTCTGGGGCCTTCGATTGGGCTACAACATGATGTGGCTCACGGGCGTGGCCCTGGCAGCCGATCAGTGGGATTTCACGCCGAGCCAGGCCGGCGGCACGAATCTCAACGGCTCCGGCAGCATCTTTTTAAGTGGCGCAAATCTCGGCCTCGAGGCACGCTGGTAAGCGACACGCCGGGGCTATGCGGAGCGTTCATACAAGCCCCTGATACAAGCCTTGGGCGTAAGCGACGGGATTCCGTACTGCCGATCCCCCGGCTTACGCCGGGGGCTTTCATGGGGACGTGAGCGACGGGATTCCGTGCCGCCAGGTTTCATACAAGCCCATGATACAAGCCTTGGGCATGTGCGACGGGATTCCGTGCCGCCGGGTTTTATACAAGCCCTGAGCGTAAGCGACGGGATTCCTTGCCGAGCCTAGGGTGCTCAGCCGGACAACACCCTCGCGACCGTTCGGGGAACACGCGAGGATCATGTGTCAGCCGTAGAAGCCCCCACGGTCTGTGAGAGCCGCGAAGCCTACGTCGTCTCGAGCAGCGTCACGTCGAAGACGAGCGTCGAATTCGCCGGAATGCCATCCCGGGCGGTGCTGCCATACGCCAGATTCGCCGGAATGACAAACTGCGTGCGGCCGCCGACCTTCATGGTCTGGAGGCCTTCCGTCCAGCCGGCAATCACCTGATCGAGCCCGAACGAAGTGCCATTGTTGCCATCGAACCGGCTGCCGTTGAGCAGCCAGCCTTCGTAGTTGACTTTCACCCTTGCAGTTCTGGAGGAAGGTCTGGCACCGGTTCCCACCACCAACTCCTTGTATTCCAGTCCGCTCGCGGTCTTGGTGAAGCCACGCTCGAGGCTTGCGTTATTGAACGCCACCGGGGTGGCAATCTGGAGCGAGCCTGCGAGGCCGGCCACGCTGCCCTGCAGCGCTCCAGTGGTGGAGTAATTCCGGAGCCGTGAGGCACCGGCCCCGCCCTGCACCGTCTTGATGACGTCGACACGGCCATCGCCGTCGTTGTCGACACCGGCAGCCACGACCGGGGCACTCCGGGTGGCGAGATCGGAGAACGCAGCAAACCTGGCGAGACGGGGATTCGCCGCCACTCCCGCGCGGCCGTCATAGACCTCCACCAGCGACTCGCCGCCGCTCCCCTGGGCCAGAATGATATCTGGTATCAGGTCGGCATTGACGCGGCCTACATCCACAGACATCCCGACTCGCCCCGCATTCGAAAAGGGGCGAATCGTATCGACAATCGCCGGTGTCGCGGGGGTGACGTTGTAGATCCGCACCAGCGGCGATACCCCCAGCGGGCTGGCGACGACCAATTCAGCCTTCCCGTCCGGACGGCTGAAGTTGGTGATCGCGGAGCCTGTAAACGTTCCGAAATCGCCCGCTGCGATCGTGACGCCGCCCGTGGCCGCAGGAAATGGCACGAATGACTTGGAAAACGTCAGCGGTCCGCCCGGGGCCGTCGGGGTCGACTGATAGAGCTTCACGACGCCAGACCCGAAGGCCTTAGCGACGGCGATGTCGTTGAGGCCGTCGCCATTGAAATCGCCAACTGCCACGTTGAGACCGCGGTTGTAGCCGGGCCCAAAGGGCTGCAGACTGTAACGCAGGTCTTTCACGAGCGTGACCGTGCCGTTGAGAGCCACATCCTGCCGAAAGACGACGAGTTCGGCGACGCGACCATAGTTGGGCACCGCCACCACCTCCACCTTGCCGTCGCCGTCGAGATCACCCACGGCCGTCCGCACGCCGGTCTTAAAGTTCGGGCCAAACGCCAAAGCTTCTGCGATAGCAACCCCGGTCGTGGGATTGACCAACCGTACGAGTGACGTGCTCGACCACCCGGCATCGTCGGTGACGACCAGCGATCGTGGCACGAGCCGGTCGGTATCGGTAGCGGTGTTGTTTGCGGTATTCGCCTCACCGGGCGCGGCTGCCACCGTGGCCGAGCTGACGAGATCACCTGTGGCTGCGGCCCCCACGGTCGCGACGATCGTAAACACCGCCTTGCCGTTTGCTGGGAGCGTGATTTGTGAGTTGAGATTTTCCGAGCCATACGCCGGCCCGGTGCCGCCACCGGTATAGGCGGCCGTCCAGGTCTGCTGCGTGATGGCACTCGCCAGCGATGTTGTCAGCAGCGCGTTCGTGGCGGTGGCGTCACCCCTGTTCTCGACAGTGAGCGTGTAGATCACCTGGGAGGCCGACGAATAAAATGTGCGGTCTACGTTCGCCGCGACATTGTCGTTGAGCGACACGACAAGGTCGGCTGCCATCAGAGCCCGCTGCTCGAGTTGCTCGAGGTCTCCGAGCCCAAGCCCCAGCCGCTCCCACGATCCGAGCCCCCGTCTGCCTGAGCGGAGCGTACCTCGAAAGCGGAGCGTGCCTCGGGATCGGAGCGTACCTCGTCCAGCACGGAGCGTGCCTCGGCGGGTTCCAACAGAGCGCGTCGCGCCGGCATGTTGACGGGATGGGAAGAGTGACAGCATTCGCATGATGGAGCTCCGGGAGAGATGTCGTCATCTCTACGCTCAGGCATACCCCATGGTTCGCGAATGGTCAATTTTTCGGCATTTTAGGATATTGCGGCCGCTTCCACAGGCCGTGCGACCGCCATTTCGGCAGCCCGCATCTCCTCCATCAGAGGCCAGAGCGAGTCGATCTCGGGTTTGAAGAGGTCGCCGATCAGAACGTCGGTGATGAGCCCCTTGCGCTCGGGATGCTCACGAACAAACCTGCCGAAGTTCAGGCCGTCGTAAAAATGGCAGATCAGTTTCCGCATCCGATCCATGCCGGCGATGTAGCCGGGGCCCCATGCGCCGAGTTGTGCGGAGGTCGTGTCGCCCTTGGAAAGTCCATCGGCAATGGCATCGGCAGCCTGGGCTCCTGAGACCAACGCCAGGAGAATGCCAGACGAGTAGAGTGGATCGAGGAAGCCGAAGGCATCGCCCACCATCACCCAGCCATCCCCTGCGACCTGCCTGGAGCGATACGAATATTCCTTCGCGGCCCGAAATGGCGCCACCCGCTCGGCCGTCGCGATCCTCGGTTGCACGCCGAGGCAGCGGCCGACTTCCTCGTGATAGATCGTCTCCAGATCCTTGGAGGCCCGGCCCTTGAAGAGATAGTCGAACGGTGCGACCACTCCGACACTGACGATGTCGTCGTGGAGCGGGATGTACCAAAACCATCCTGTCTTGCCCTGGGTCTGCATCACGATCGTGCCCCCCTCGTCACGACCGATTTCCCGTCTGGCCCCCTTCCAGTAGGTCCAGATGGCGGCCTTCTTCAACTCTGGGTCCCACTCCCGCAGGCCCAGCCGATCCTGAATCAGGCAGCTTTGGCCGGCGGCATCCACCACGACCGAGCAGCGGATCTCCCGCTCAACACCCGCTTCGTCGATCGCCCGCACACCCACGGCCCGGCCAGACTCAAAAAGCACGTCGACCACGCGAACGCCCTCCTGCACATCGACGCCGTGCTCGCGGGCATTGTCGAGCATCATCTGATCGAACTCCTCGCGGAGCACCTGCCAGGTCCGCGAGCCCTCTCCGGGCTTGTAGTCGGCGAAGTAAAAAGGCTCCGAAAGTTTCCCCTGCTCTGAGACAAACTGCACGCTGTGCTTCTTGATGAACCGGCTGCCTCGCATTTTGTCCAGAAGTCCAAGCCGCTCGAGAACGGGTAATGTCTCAGGGATCAGCGACTCCCCGATGTGATAGCGGGGAAACCGTTCCCGCTCGAGCACCGTGACACGAAAACCCTTTTGGGCGACGAGTGTCGCCACGGTGGCGCCCGAGGGGCCCCCACCGATCACCACCACATCCGGCCGGACGGCTTCGATCATCGTGGCGGCTCTCCAAGGATCGTCCGGATAAAGAACGGCGACCGACACCTTCCAGGTATCGAACACCCTCTTCTTTATAGCATCGGCAGAACGAGCGGCCACCATCGAAGGCGTCGCGGGATCGCCTCATTTTTGCCGACGGAATTCCAGCGGCTTGGCTTCCTTGGGGGCCCCGGCAAGGGTGAAGTCGAAGGCATCAGCCCCCTTGGACTCCACTTTTCCCGCCATCGACCCCGAATTCTCGGTGTTGAGAGCGATCGCGTCCCGGGCGGTTTCCACCGTGCCGGTCAATTCGATCGGGGGCCGGCCCGCGGGGGTGGCCTTCCAGGTAAACCGCGAATCCTCCGTGATCGTCAGCACCACGGTGTCCTTGCCACTGGCAGCCTTCCAGGTGCCGACAAGGTCGGTCTCGGGGCCGGCCGGGGCCGCAGTGGCTGCTTGTGAAGCAGCGGCGGACGGGCTGACCGGCTGGGCCTCTGCCTTCGGCTCCTCCGGAGGCGTGATCGCGTCGAGCAATCGCTTGGCGACCAAGTCGCCCGGCTGCTTCGCCACGACCACCTTGAGCGCCTCCGCCGCCATGTCGGCATGGCCGCCCACGAGGTAGTGGTAGGCGAGCACGAAATGTGCAGACCCGCTGTCAGGATTGGCCCGACAGAACTCCTCGAGTTTGCGGAGGTGCGCCGTGTAGGCGTCGACCGATCCGTAGACGTTGCTGATCGTCGTCCAATCCATGCCCGGGGCGGTGACGAGCACCGAGTTGAGCGTGGCGGCAGCCTCGGGGTAGCGGCCGAGGGCAAACAGCGTCAGTGCCCGAACCTCGTGAATCACCGAGTCCTTCGGCGAAATCTTCACGGCTCGGTCGAAGCCGGCGAGAGCGCCGCCATAGTCGCCAGCCTTGAACTTGGCGAGTGCATCATCGACCGCCGCATTGGCCTCGTCGTTGGCCGGCGCGGCCGTCGCCTCTGCGTTTCCGCCAACGCCCCCCGCGGCATCGGTGGCATTCGAAAGATCACCGTCGTTGGTGATCGAGTTGTTCACGATCACCGGCTGGGAATAGTCGTAGGGGGAAGAAGCCACGACCGCGGCAGGCATCGAAGCGTAGTAGGGGTTTACATAGCCCCCGCCGCCGTAGCCAAAACTATCGTAGCCCAGACCCCAGCCGCCGATTGTCGACGCCAGGCCCCAGGTCGCGGCGCCGAAGGCGAGCGGTGCCCACAAGCCACCCCCGTAGCCACCGCCCCAGTTGTTGCCCCAGTTGCCGTTCCAGCAGCCGCTATACCAGCCGCCGTAGTGTGGATTGACGTAACCGTTGTTCCAATTGTTGGCCCAGCCGCCGCCGTAGCCGCCGCCGTAACCCCCGCCGTAACCACCGCCCGGATAGCCCCAGCCGCCACCGTAACCACCGCCCCAGCCGCCACCGTTCACGTGGATATTGTTGAAGTTGTTGTTGCCGCCACCACCGATGGTGTTGCCGATGTTGTTGCCACTGCCGATGGTGTTGCCGATGCCATTGCCAACGCTATTCCCAAGGCCATTGCCGATGCCGTTACCGAGGCCATTACCGATACCGGGACGGTTTCCACCGATGCCAGGCCGACCCGGCCGATTGCCGTTGATGCCGGGCCGATTGCCAGCGTCACCGATCTCACCGGGTAGCGTTACCGGCCGATTCCCGCCAATGCCAGGACGATTCCCGCCATTAAGGCCGCCAACGCCGCCGCCACCAACACCGCCGCCAATCTGGCCGGGCAGCGTGGTGGGACGATTGCCAGCATTCAAGCCGCTACCACCCAAACCGCCACCTGGCCCCGGCTGAGGAAACGGCTTCGTAACACCACCGAGGCTCGGTCTCTCTGACGGCCGCGTCGACAAGCCAGGGCGGCCACCAGCGCCACCATTCATTCCACCACCGATCGACCCAGGGAGCGTCGAGGCGCCGCCCGCGCCCATGCCACCGGGACGCTGACCGATCTGCCCAGGCCTCAACGAAGGCGTTGGGCTATTCGCAAAACCGCCACCAGGACGACTCGCGGCACCGGCTCCCAGACCACCGGGACGATTCAGTCCGCCCGGCCGTTGAAGACCGGCGAGGCCACCGCCCGGCTGCGGGGCGGGGCGGGTCATTCCACCCGCGGCACCGGGAAGCGAGTTCGGTCGATTCAGCCCACCGGCACCGAGCCCCTGCCCACCGGCACCGAGTCCTGGCGTGCCCGCCGGCCGCATCGAGCCCATGCCCGGACGGGCCGCCCCCATGCCAGGCCTTTGCTGCAGTTGCGACTGGGGCCGCCCAGCCGCGCTCGCGAGGGAAGGCCGCGACATATTCGGCATTCCACCACCACCGGGCCGCTGCATCTGTGGCCGCTGTTGCATCTGCGGACGTGCCTGCATCTGTGGCCGTTGTTGCATCTGTGGCCGCGCCTGCATCTGTGGCCGTTGTTGCATCTGTGGCCGCTGTTGCATTTGCGGGCGTGCCTGCATCTGCGGCCGCTGGGCCGGCGCGGCTGGGCGGGCCATCGCCCCGGCCGGGCGACCACCGCCGTTACCGCCGCCACCGCCGCCACGCGGGCCACCGCGGCCGCGCTGCGCACCGTGACCAACAACAGGAGCAACCATCACGACCAGCATGCAGACAGATACAAGCAACCGGCGCATTCGAGACTACCTTTCGAGCAAACCGTGAAATAAAACGAGCGGGAGAGGCTTATGTCAAAGACCTCTCTGCACTTCTCAGCACAGAGATACCGCGTATCCAATCCAGACCAGAAATCGAGGCAAGGAATCCAGACAAGGAATCCAGACAAGGAATCCAGAACTAAAAACATTTGCGAGGCAGCCAGAAGCCGCCTACCGCTTCCCGCCTGACTGCGTACCCGGAGCTACCCCCGGCTGCGGAGGCTTGCGAGCGATCGTAAGCTCAAACGCCGGCTCCTCGCCGCCGGCCACGATCCGGTCGGCACTTCGCACCGTGAAGTGGTCCTGATCCTTGACCGTGAACATCACCGTCGCCGAAGCGCTGGTGCCATCGGGCATCGTGGCCTCCGTCTTCGACACCAGGCCGTCATCGACCGGTGTCCACTCGCCCTGGCTAAACCCGCCGTCCGAGTCGAACGTCCACGAACGGATCACGCCCACCACGGGATCCCAGCCGATGCGTTGCGAACTCTTCGAGACTGGCTCGCCGCCCACGCTCACCACGTAGTCTCCAAGCAGGAAATTGCCATCTTCGCTCCACCGGTAGCTGATCGCCGTTCGCCCGTCTGGGCTCTCGTCCACCCAGTCGCCCACGAGAAACGAGAGCGGTTGGAGCATTTCCTGCGGGGTCGGCACGGGGTCGTCGGCAAATTCCCGATACGAGGCGATCGGCCACGTGTTGCCAACCTTGTCACGCACTGCGACATATCGCACCTGCGCCTCCGATGCCCCCTCTTCGGCCACGATCTGGCGAATGCCCTCCTCGACGGCGAGGCTGTCTCCGATCGATCGCACGGAGGTAACCTCCATTGCCATGACCGCCTTCGGAAACTTTGTGAAGAACGACTTGAAGAGAGCGGTGATCTCGGCTCTGCCGCTGTAGACGTTGCCGTTTTCGTCGACGAGTTCGGCCTTGTCCATGAACAGGGCGGCCAGGCCGGCCGGATCAGCGGCATTGAAGGCCTTGACGGTCGCGTCCTTCTCCCTAAGGATCGTCGCCTCGAACTCGGGCGTTGCCACCACCTGGGCTGCGGCCGTGGGAGCCTCTGCGGCCCTCGCCGGCACGACCACTGACTGCACCTCCCCAGCCACGGAAATGCCCACTGGCATCCCAACTGCCAGCACCAGCAGCCACTCCGTCATATGCCGCCAGCCCCGGGGGTCGGTTTTGACCACGTTCATACTGCCCTCGTCTTCGGTTTCGATTGCGTGAATGGAAAAATCTGTGAAGCTTCAATAGAAACATTTTTCAGCGGTTTTCGCAAGCACTTTCCAAAGCGGTAATACGGCAACTGCCGTCGCATGGGGTGCCAGACCGGACGGTAGCCGCCGGGTAGCCGCCGGGTAGCCGGTCTGTTGCCGGTTTCCCTTACCAAGAGCTACATTCTTGGGCCGCAGATCGGTCAGCACGGCTTCCATCCCAACCCCTGCAGGCGTGCCAGCCGACACCTGCAAACACCAGAACTTTCTCAGACCAGAACTTTCTCTAGAGGAGCAACCCGTGGAACTCCCCACTCAGCAGGCGGCCAAGCACGCCCTTTCCATCTTCGACGAGTTCAAGAACTTTGCCTTCAAAGGAAACGTCGTCGATCTCGCCGTTGGTGTGATCATCGGCGGTGCCTTTGGCAAGATCATCACCAGCATGGTTGACAACATCATCATGCCGGTGGTCGGAGTCGTACTCCCGGGCAACACCGGCTACGAGAGCTGGGCTCTCACCTTCGGCGAGAAGACGATTCCCTACGGCAAGTTCCTGGGCGACGTGGTCAGCTTCCTGATCCTCGCAGCCGCGCTCTTCTTCTTCATCGTGAAGTTTCTTGGCTGGCTGATGAAGCAGAAGCTCGGTGGGCCGCCCGCCCCCACGGCTGACCAGGTGCTGCTCACCGAGATTCGCGATCTGCTCAAGCAGCAGGTCCGGTAATTCCCACGGCGGAATCCCATCGCTTACGCTCCGGGCTTGTATGCGGCGCGGGGGATCGCGGTCCCGCTCCCATAAAAGCCCCCGGCGTGAGCCGGGGGATCGGATGCCACACGTGCCGCTGCGTCGAACGTCCTGCTGACACAATCGCTTACGCCCCGGGCTTGTATGAACCCGCTCCCATAAAAGCCCCCGGCGTAAGCCGGGGGATCGGATGCCACACGCGGCGTAACGTCGGTCATCGTGCCGATCCCGTCGCTCACGCTCAGGGCTTGTATAGGACGATGCCCGAGCAATAACGCGGCACCTCGTCACTTAAGCACCGGGCTTGTATGCGGCGTGGGGGATCGCGGTCGGCCCGAAGAGCGTCGTCCGGGCCACGCTCCACCAGCCCGGACGATCAAGCTGCAGGTAGGGAGAATCCGCGGGTAACGTGTCGACCAGATGCGCGTGGGCCTTCTTGAGGTTGTGGTACGGCAGCGACGGGAAGAGGTGATGCAGGGCGTGGTAGCGGATCGAAAACGGAAAGAAGAGGAGTGTGAGCGGGTCATTCCGCGTGAAGTTGCAGGAGTCCATGATGTGGTCGGCCAGATCGACCCGGCTGCCGTCGCCCTCGAAATGATGGTCGGCCAGTTGCCGTAGCTGGTTGAGCAGCACCGTGGCGACCGCCAGCAGGTAGAGCATCGGAATCCTCGTCCAGTGGTTGAAACCGAAAACCACCAGCAGCGGAATCATCGCGGCCCGAAGAAAACAGGGGATTTCCGCGGCCAGAATGGCACGCCTGTCGGCTGGCGTGAGCTTCCGCTCGTAGAGCCGGTTGAACGTGAGCGAAGATGCCCGCTTGAGCGTCCATTCCCGGACCCGCGGATCGACGAATGTCAGTGGCACGAGGAGAAAACGCAGAAAAACAAGCAGCGGAAACACGAGCACATACACGGTGTAGCCCAGCAGGCTCGCCGCGTTACCAGACTCCAGGCAGTTGGCGACATATTCCGGATCTTCCGGCGTGCCGTAAAACCGCTGACTGTGATGGTCGCGGTGATGCCGGGTGAAAAACGGGCTCGGGGTGAGCGTCATCACGCCGGCCAGCAGATTCCATGCCCCCTTGAAGACCGTCATCTCGTGCTGCCCAAGATGACAGACTTCGTGAATGAGTGATCCCAGCCGATAGAGCCAAAAGGCAGCCATCGGAAAAGCCAGGAGTTGCGGCCAGGATCCAAACGGCAGCGTGAGGTAGGCGGCCGCCGCGGAATAGGCCGCGAACAGGCTCAGCAGGAAATCCGCCCAGTAGCGAGCCGGCGATACTCGGAAGAAATCCGTGTCGGCAGTGCGGATTGCATGGCGAACCTGCCGAATCCACGCCACAGAGCCATCGGCCGATTCCGCACCATCAGAGAAATCGCCGACCGCTGTTGAATCCTGCATGCCGTCCGCCTCCAGTGCCGTGCCGAATTTACGCAGTGCACCATAGTCCTCCCGCGGAGGCCAGACCATCCTGTTCCTGCCCGGCCTAGCACGGCAAGCACAGGCGGAAAAGCCGAGGAGGCTGGGCGCCAGGCGCCCAGCCTCCTCTTGTTTTCAACATGCTATGGCTGATCGCAGCAATTACTTGCAGCGACGGCAACCACGACGATGTCCACAGCCCTTCTTGCAGCCAGCACCGGCAGCGGCACCGCAGTCGCCGCAAGCCGAAGCCTCGCCACCAGCCGAACCGGCGTCACCGCAGGCGCCACAGGCACCAGCGTCACCGGCCGAACCAGCGTCACCGGCCGAACCGGCATCGCCGCAGCCACCGCAGGCGTTCTCGACAGCCACCTCGACGGCGACCATCACGCACTTCTGCACGGGCACTTCCTTCGTGACCTGGTGCGGGACGCGGACCGTGTAGGTCGACGTCTTCGTCTCAGGCACGCAGTCGTACATCGTGACCGAGTAGTTCTCGGTCTTCTGCTGCGGAACCATGACCGTGTAGGAAACTTCCTTCGTCATGGTCTCGGGCACGCAACGGGTCACCTGGTACTCACGAGTCTTCGACTCGGTGCGGTACTTCGTGACATTGACCGAGCGGCTCTTCTGCTCCGGCACCATCTTCGTGACCGTGTAGTTGCGGGTCCGCTCTTCCGGCACCATGGTGGTGACGGTGTAGTTGCGGGTCCGCTCCTCCGAACGGTACTTCGTGACGTTGACCGAACGGGTCTTCGTCTCGGGCACCATCTTCGTCACGGTGTAGTTCCGAGTCCGCTCTTCCGAGCGGTACTTCGTCACGTCGACCATGCGGGTCTGGGTCTCGGGAACGCACTTGGTGACCGTGTAGTTCCGAGTCCGCTCTTCCGAACGGTACTTGGTGACGCTGACCGAACGGGTCTTCGTCTCCGGAACCATCTTCGTCACGGTGTAGTTGCGAGTCCGCTCTTCCGAGCGGTACTTCGTCACGTTCACCGAACGGGTCTTGGTCTCGGGCACATACTTGGTCACGGTGTAGGAACGAGTCCGCTCTTCAGGGCGGCACTTCGACACCGTGTAGGTGCGGGTGCGCTCTTCGCTGCGGCACTTGTTCACAGTCACCATCCGGCTCCGCTGCTCCTGACGGCACTTGCTGACCGTGTAGGAGTAGGGGACTTCTTCGGTCATGCACTGGTAGGTCGTGACCGGGACTTCCTTCGTTTCGCACGTCGGAACCCAGACACGCTTGCAGCACATCTTCGGGGGGCACGGGCAGCCGTTTGCGTCGGTGCCGCTCGAAGCGACCTCAACCTGCTGCGACTCCCAGTGGCCACCCTTGACCTGCACCGTCTTCGACGACTGGACCGGGACGCGCTTCTGCACGGTCCGGCTGCCGGTCATCTCCTCGGAGTAGGGCACGTTCACCGTGTAGGTCTGCTCGACCTGCTCGGTGTAAGGAACCTGCACCGTGTAGGTCGAAACCTTCTCCTCGGTGTAGGGGACCATCACCGTGTAGGTGGAGGTCTTCTCTTCCTGAACCGGCACGTTCACCGTGTAGGACTGCTCAACCGACTCGGTGTAAGGGACCTGAACCGTGTAGGTCGAGGTCTTCTCTTCCGAAACCGGCACGCTCACCGTGTAGGACTGCTCGACCTGCTCGGTGTAGGGAACCTGAACCGTGTAGGTGGAGGTCTTCTCCTCCGACACATTCTTCATCACGGTGTAGTTCTGAGCGACCTGCTCGGTGTAAGGAACCTGGACGGTGTAGGTGGAGGTCTTCTCCTCCGACACCGGCACGTTCACCGTGTAGGACTGCTCGACCGACTCGGTGTAGGGAACCTGGACCGAGTAGGTGGAGGTCTTCTCCTCCTGCTTCGGAACCATGACGGTGTAGGTGGAGGTCTTCTCCTCCGACACCGGCACGTTCACCGTGTAGGTCTGCTCGACCGACTCGGTGTAAGGAACCTGAACCGTGTACTCGGACGTCTTGGTCTCGGTCACGTTCTTGTTGACCGTGTAGTTCACGGTCTTGGTCCGAGTCTCGGGAACCTGCACGGTGACCGTGCGGGTCCGCTCCTCGGTCCGCGGAACCTGCTTGTTGACCGTGTAGGTCCGCTCGCGGGATTCCGTGGTGTACTCAGTCGACGTGACTGACTTCATCTCGGTCACGTACTGACGCTGATACACCGTCTTGGTGCTCGGGCCACAGGCCGTCGCACCGGACTCACTACCGGCAACTGCGTTGCCGCAGCCACCTTCACAACCGCCACCGCAGCTGCCGCAGTCGGCCGCAAACGTGCTTGCACACATTGCGACGACGGCGAACGCCGAGAGGAGGATCGACAGAACTTTACGAATCACGCAAACCTCCAGAAAAAGAACAAAGGAAACGAACAGGGGGAAGACTCGAGCAGGTTGTTTTCAAACGCGTCCGGGTTCCGGTCGGTCGAAGAGACCTTTCTCTTGGCACGACCGAAACAGCTCGGCCGCCTGATAAGCTGGATAGATTACGTCGACTAAACGGGCTTGCAAGTGCCTGCGGCCGCAAAACCCACCGTTTTTTGAGAATGGCGATTTTGCCCGTATTTTCAGGGGCAAAACCCACCTTCTCGCGGCCGCTGGGGCCTCAGCGTAAAGCCCGCTCAGCAGAGACACTCTGCGGGAAAACCGCCAAAACACGTTCTGCGACCGCCCGCAACGGCCCTCAAGCCCCGACATAACCGGCGCCGCATGGCGGTCGAGGCCCGAAAAACCCGGCGGTTTTCAGAGGCGGCTGCGGGGCGTGTTCACTTGGATAGGTCGAGCAAGAACGGCCGCATGATGGCCGCCCGCCGGGAGTTTCCGATCGTGCTGGGATGCTGCCGATCGTCGAGAAAACACTCCACAGCCGGCCGGCCTTCCCCATCGAGCAACGCGGCGTTGGCGTCGATGTAGGAAAGCCCAGAACCGCTCCCCTGAGATTCGACAAATTCACGGACCGCGGCATTCGCCTCCTGCTGTCGATCCCATTGCTCCCACCGCAGAATGCTCGGCGCGATCGCCAGAAACGCGACCCGCAGTTCCGGCTGATCACGCCGCAGATTTTCCGCAACCGCCGCGAAGGCCGTGCGAACATCGCCGGCCGTTGAACCGTTGGCGATGTCGTTACTGCCCGCCGAAACGACGACAACGCGTGGCCGCGCGGCCGCCACAAGCCGCGACGCGATCGGGGCCAACTCCGAGAGCCTCGCCCCTCCCAGGCCGCGATTGATTGGATTCAGCTCTGCAAAGTCATCTGCCATGGTCGTCCACATGCGAATATTCGATGAGCCCAGAAACACAACGCCTCCCTGCGTTGGCGGCTGATCCCGGTCGGCCTGCTCGAAGTCGGCGATATCCTTTTCCCACCGATCGTTCGGAACGACGGCAGCCGTAGCTGCGGGACTTGGTTGCACGGCCGCCGGACTTGGTTGCACCGCCGCGGGAGTCGGTTGCACCGGCGCCTGCTTCGCGAGCGGCTTCGCAAAGACGCGATTCCAGTCTGACGCCATGCTGACCACATTCCATCCGTATTCTTTCGCCGCCTCGAGAGAGTCGTTCGACGCTTCGCCGTAGGCCATTTCCCGGTCGGCATCGTCGTGCAACACAAGCAGCTGCAGGCTGGGATGGCGGCTCGACTGCGACCACCGCAGCATCTCGATGTCACCGGTCGTGCCCACATTGCCGGCGGCAAAGATCGGCCGCCGGCCCACGTGTTCACCGATACTGACCGGCTTCCGCTCTTCGTCATTGAGCACATGGAGGCTTGGCATCACCACCAGCTCCAGCCGTCGCACCGAGCTGCCGTCGGCGGCGCGTGCCTCGACCTCGATCTCCCGCATCTCCGAGACGGGCCGCGAGGCGATGACATGCTCGGGGCCGATCCCATACCAGGCCTCGGCCGCCGGCCGCATGAAGTGAACGCCGCTGCCTGAGCAGATCCAGACCGAAAAGTCGTGGCTCCGCAGCAGGGCTATTAGTTCCTGCATCGGCTGGAAAGTGACGTCGGCGTAGGGCACGTCGAACACCGGATGCCGGGCCGTTGCCAGGAAGCTTCGCGTATCGTCTTCGAGCCGCTCCTCCGGAATTCCGGCAAGCGTGGTGAACATCACGTCGAGCAAATACTTCTTCCCGAGACGCCGAATGAATTCGATGTCGCCCGTCAGCAGGGTGGTGAACGGTTCCTCATGGGCAAGCTCCGGCTGGCGGGCCGCCAATGCCTTGACCCGGTCGAGTAGGAACATGCCGTGCACGATCGGCTTTTCGCAGACAAGGGTCCCGTCGTTATCAAACACGGCCACTCGCTCCGGCACCGGCACGAAGGTGGGGCCGCCAGGCCGTGTCACCCTGTCGACGAAGTCGAGGATCGCCTGCTTCGTTGCCCCGTCGTTCCAGCTCGGCAGCGGGTCGATCGTGACTGCCTTTGCTGCGGGAGCCGAGGCCGGCTGCGAAGCGGCCGAACCAAATCCCGAACCAGGGGCCGACACTGTATTCGCACCGGCGGCTGGCAATACGGCACTCCCCGATCGAGCCACCTCCTTCGCCGCCCCCGCTGGCCGTAGCGTGGGATCGGGGGATAGCCCAAACCAGAGCACGGCCCCCGTGAGTGCTGCCAGGGCCACTGCCGGCAGGAGAATCCCCGAGCCGGAAGACGGCGGCTCGCGACGGGATGGATCCCTGTCAGCGGCCGAATCGGGATGCGTATGGATCGTCATGGGTTGCTCCTGCGTTGTTGCTGTACCGGCCTCGCTTGGCCTGGTCTGGCCCGGCGGCCACCATCCTGTTCTTTGCCGCTGCCGGCCGCAAGCAGTCCCGCCACTCCCCTGTTTCCGCCCTCTCTTCCCACCCTTGCTCCCGCTTTGGCTCCCGTCCCTGCTTCACTTTGCCGGTCGGGCCCTTCTATACTGCGAGCTCTTTCCGCGAAGCATGCGGTGGCCGCATGCTTCGCATCCCACACAGGAACCTGACCATGCGGATATCCAACCGTCCCGCTTGTGGCCGTCTCGCTTTTGGCCGTCCCGCCTCTGGCATCATGCCTACGCTCTGCGGTCTCGGCGTCGCTGCCTGCCTGCTGCTGACGGCAATAGTCTCGCCGGCCCGGGCCGACGTATCGCTCAACAACATGTTCGGCGACCACATGGTGCTGCAGCAGGGAATTAAGAATAAGGTCTGGGGCAAAGCCGATCCGGGGGAGGCGGTCACCGTGACGCTCGGCGGCCAGAAACACTCGGCCACCGCCGACGCCAACGGCATGTGGCACGTGTTCCTCGATCCTGTCCAGGAATATGGCGGCCCGCACACGCTCACGGTCACGGGGAAGAACACCGTCACGTTCAACGACGTACTCATCGGCGAGGTCTGGGTCTGCGCCGGCCAGTCGAACATGCAGTGGAGCCTGAACAACACCAACGACGCCGATCTCGAGCGGGCTGCCGCCACGTTCCCGAACATCCGCCTGATCTCGGTGCCGCAGGTCGGCACACAGGAGCCCCAGTCAAACTTCAAAGGCCAGTGGACGGCTTGCTCACCCGACACGGTCGGCAATTTTTCCGCCGTCGGCTACCTCTTCGGCCGGCAGCTGCACCAGACGCTCGGCGTGCCGGTGGGCCTCATCAACAACGCCTGGGGAGGTAGCGCTGCCGAAGCCTGGGTGAAGCGAGACAAACTCGCCGCCAACGAAAAGCTGAAGCCGCTGATGGACCGTTGGGCCAAGCTCGAGGCCGATCTTCCCGCCGCGATGGCCGACTACGAGCAGAAACTCTCCGACTGGAAAGCCGCGGTCGCGAAGGCCAAGGCGGAAAGCAAGCCGGAGCCAAAGCCACCCGGCAGCCCCGAAGCGTCAATGAAGGGCAACGCCCGCCCCGGAAACATCCACTCCGGCGTGCTCACCCCCAGCATCGGCTACGGCATCAAGGGAGCGATCTGGTACCAGGGGGAGTCGAATGCCGGTCGGGCGTATCAATACCGCGAACTCTTCCCCTTCATGATCAAGACCTGGCGTGAGGAATGGGGTCTTGGCGATTTCCCCTTTTACTGGGTGCAACTGGCTGACTTCAAAGGCGAAAAGCCCGAGCCGGCCGAGAGCGAGTGGGCCGAACTTCGCGAGGCCCAGACGATGACGATGAAGGCCCTGCCGAACACCGGCGAGGCCGTGATCATCGACATCGGCGAGGGGAAGGACATCCACCCCAAGAACAAGCAAGACGTCGCCAAGCGGCTGGCCCGCTGGGCGCTTGTCGAAACCTACAAGAGGCCCGGCATCACCGCCCGCAGCCCGCTCTACAAGGCGATGGAAAAGCAGGGGGCGAAGATCGTGCTGTCGTTTGACAACGTTGCCAGCAATGCTGGCGGCTGGCGGCCGTTCGATGTGGCAGAGCCCCAGGGCTTCACGATTGCTGGAGCGGATAAGAAGTTCGTGGCAGCCAAGGCGTCGATCCTGCCCGACGGCCGGATCGAGGTCATGAGCGAGGCGGTGGGCTCACCATCCTCGCTCACCGAGCCGGTCGCCGTGCGGTATGCGTGGGCCGACAATCCGGTCTGCAATATGTATTCCGCAGCCGGCCTGCCACTGACTCCGTTCCGCACCGATGATTTTCCGGGCATCACGGCGACTACCGAAATGGTCGCCCGCTAGACGACGTTCGCCCGCTCACAAGCCATTCGGTTCGACCCTTCGACGAAGCAGGTCTGCTCGCCTGTACGCCTGTCTGGAAACTGGGTAGGATTTCTCGCGCGGCGGCTGTCATGACGATATGCCGCCGCGCGGAACCGCGCCTACCCACCGTGTCTAGCCGCTGCGTCTGTCCGCTGCACAGGTTCACGCACGTTCATGGAGGACCCCATCGTGAAGCGTCTTATCGCCCTGCTGGATGCCGGCGTTCCGGCCTGCCTTCTCTGCCTGGGTCTACTTGCCGGGTGCTCCTCGAGGCCTGTCGAGACCGGACTCTCCCGCCGTGCGGCGGAGATGCCCGTGGCGGCTGCCGCTCAGCCCGCCATGCCACCATCAGCGAAGGGCCATCGGCCGGTGCGTCCGATTCCGGAGGTGATTGCCCGGGCAAAGCCGTTCCGCATGCCTCCGGCGTCCGAACTCGCCCAGGCGGCCATGTCGCAGTCCATGACACAGCCCACGTCGCAGTCCATGTCGCAGTCCATGTCGCAGTCCATGTCGCAGTCCATGTCGCAGTCCATGTCGCGGCAGTCCTCGGGCCCGGATGTTGCAGGCATCAGCGGCATGATGCGGAGCTACCTGCAGGCCTTCAATCGCCACGACCCGGCGGCCCTGGCGGCCCACTGGAGCACCGCTGGCGAAAGCGTCGACCTCGACTCCGGTGAAACCACCGCCGGTCGTGAGGCAGTCCGCGAAGTGTTCACCGCCCTCTTCGAGCAGGATGCAGGGGCCACGATCGACATCGACATCACCTCGATCCGGTCTCTCCGCGACGACGTGGCCGTTGTCGACGGCGCGTCGCGGATCATGTTCACCGACGCGCCGCCTTCGAGCAGCCGCTTCTCTGCCGTGCTCGTGCGGCAGAACGGCGACTGGGTGCTCGACACCGTTCGGGAGTCCAACTCGCCGGTGCAGCAGGCCTCGGCTGAATCGCCGCTGCAGACACCGGCTCGCCCGCTCGACGCATTGGCATGGCTTGCCGGCTCGTGGGAGGACGTCGGCGAGGGCGTGACGGCGAGCACGCAATGCTACTGGTCCCCGAACAAATCGTTTCTGATCCGCAGCCATATCGTCACCTCCGACACCGTGCAGGAGCAGCGACCCCTCCCGGGCGATAGCCGCATCCCGGGCCTGCTTGCCGCCGGCTCCACCGGCAGCCGTGAGATCACCGAGATCATCGGCTGGGATGAGGACCGGGGCGAGATTCGTTCCTGGCTCTTCACCTCCGAAGGCCGGTTTGCGGAGGGCTCGTGGTCGCAGGAGGGCAACGCCTGGACGGTGCGGATGCACGGCGGGCCCGCCTCGGCCGGCGACTGTATCGCGACGCTCACCCGCATGGGGCCAGACGAGATTTCCTGCCGCTGCACCACAGATCAGTTCGTCGACGTCCTGCCACCAGCCTGCGACTTCGTGCGGACGGCCGGAGCCAATGAAGCGACCCCCAGCCCGAAAATGCCGTAGGTGTCTTCCGTGGGCGGCAGCCCGCCAATGGCTCCGCGGCCCCATGCATGGCGGGCAATTTCTTGCTGACTATTCTGGGAGGAGTCGCCGCTCCTGCCAGACCCTCACGGAAAGTCAGCCATGTCAGGCCCGTTTCGTTCCCTCGCTGCCGTGGTGAGTTGCCCACGGCTGGTTGTGACGCTGTTGGGAGCAGCGATCCTGACCATCAGCACTGGTGGGCCTGCCCCGCTGGCCGCTGAGATCGCAGCCGCGTCTGCCGCGTCTGCCGCACCAGCCCCACCAGGGGAAGACCGGACGGCGAAGCCCGGCGAGTCGGGCGGCACCAAGCCCCCGGTGAGCCGCGTACCCGATGCCGCCGAGAAGCCGGTAATCACGAAGCACACGATCACAGTCGATGGCCGGAAGATCGGGTATCAGGCCGAGGCCGGCATGCTTCCCCTGCTCAAGGAAGATGGCGCCGCGAAGGCGTCGGTGTTTTACGTCGCCTATACACTTGAGCCCCATGACAACGGCGCCGCGGGCCCCGACGCAGCAACCGCAGGCCATCACAACGAAGCAGCAGGCCATGACGCCGCCGTCCGCCCCCTGATCTTCTGCTTCAACGGCGGGCCGGGCGCGTCGGCCGTGTGGCTGCACCTGGGCGGCCTGGGGCCACGGCGGGCGAAAGTGAACGACGATGGCACGCTGCCGCCTCCACCCTTCGGAATTGTCGACAACGAGTCAACGGCCCTCCTAGCGGCCGACCTTGTCTTCATCGATCCCGTCTCCACGGGCTACAGCAGGGCGGCCAAGGACGAGAAGCCCGAACAATTCTTTGGCAAGGATCCTGACATCAGGGCGATTGCCGAGTTCATCCGACTGTATACAACGCGGCACAAGCGGTGGCGGTCGCCGAAATATCTCTGCGGCGAGAGCTACGGCGTGTTTCGTGCGGCGGGGCTTGCCAGCGAGTTGCAGGACGAGCACGGCATGTTTTTGAGCGGTCTTGTGCTTGTGTCGGGGCTCGTCGATTTCGAGACGATCCGTACGGCGGCCTGCAACGATCTCCCCTACGCCGTCTTCCTGCCGAGCTTCACGGCCGTGGCCCATTTCCACAAGCGGCTGCCGCCCGAACTGCAGCAGGACCTGCCCAAGGCAGTCGCCGCGGCGCGGGCGTTCGCCGGCGGAGACTACGCGACGGCGCTCTTCGCCGGGTCGGCGCTCTCAGCCGCCCGGCGGGATCAGGTCGCCGAGCAGCTCGCGCAGTTCACGGGACTCCCACGGGAGTTCGTGCTGGAGCACGACCTGCGGGTGGAGCCGGAGGCCTTTCGCAAGCAGCTGCTGGCGAAGGAACGGCTGATCTGCGGCCGGTTCGACGGCCGGATCACGGGCCGAGACGGTGATCCGGCGGCCACCGCGCCCGCCTTCGATCCCTCCTACACCGCGGCGCTTGGCCCGCTCGCGAGCGTGATGAACGCCTATGTCCGCGAGGAGTTGGGGTTCGAGAGCGACGTGCCCTACAGGGTGCTCGCCGGCGTCAGCCCTTGGAGCTTCGATCAGAACGCCTACGCGAGCACGTCACGCGAACTGTCCGACGCGCTAGCGAGGAATCCGCACCTCCGCGTGCTTGTGCAGGTTGGCCTCTGCGATCTGGCTGTGCCCGGCGACTCGATGCGGCACAGCGTCGACCACCTGAAGATCGCCCCCGAACTTCTCGGCAACATCTCGTTTGCCGAATACCAGTCGGGGCACATGATGTATCTCAACCTGCCCGACCTGAAGAAGCTGCGAACCGATCTCGAGGCCTTCATCCGGTAGAGGGCTTGTATGGGATGGCCGCAAGCGACGGGATGCCCACAGACCGTTTCACCGACGCGTCGGTGATTTCGGTGTGGAGGCCACCTGCCGCTTCACAAAATAAACCTTGGGGTCGTCAATGACCCACGGTGTGCTCCACGTCTTGTCATCATCCCTGGTGCAGACGTTGTAAAAGAAGGTCTTGAGCAACTCCGTGCGGTAGCCATAGGGAAACTGCGACGTGATGTGGTCGTCCATCGTGAGTTCGTCGACCCCCTTGCTGGCAAAGTAGTGCACCATGCCATCGGGCGAGAACGACAGGCCGAGCGTCCACCAGCCTGTCTCGTCGATCTTCGGACCACGGATCTCGCCGCCGTTGCGGCCACCACGAATCCGCAGGTGGGCGCTGTCGGGCGTCTTCCGCTTGGCATTCGCCGGCTCGAAGCAGACAAACATGCCCGGCCAGTATTCCTCCAGACCAAAGCGGCCCTTGTCTGGGTGGTCTTTGCCCGTGATGGTCGCATGGGTGTAGCAGCCCGCACGGAAGCCGAAGCTGGGGCCGTTCCGTTTCTCCCATTGCTCGAACGGCGGCATGTAGACGCGGGTCACCACGCTCGGGCTGTCGACCACTGAGATTCCCCGCCCCGTCACCTTCTGCATGTTGTAGATGAGGTCGTCCTGCTGCATCTGGTAGGTGGTTTTCCCGGGGATGCCAGCATGGAGCGAGGCGATCAGGAGGCCATGGGTGCTGCCTTCCAGGCCGGGAGCGGGGAGTTCGATCCGCTTGACGACGTCGGGGGTACCGCGTTTGGGCCCTTCGAACCAACGGCCGTTGATGCTGCGGCCCATCGGGCTGCGGGTTCGTTTGTCCTGCTCCTCCGAGCTCTTGGGGTGGTTGTAGTTCCACTTCCAGGCCGCGTCCTCGAAGTCGTCGCCAACGCCCTTCACGATCGAGCCCGTCCCCGGCACGAGCACGGGTTTCTTCGGAGGGGAAGCGACGGCCGCCGGAGCAGGAGCCACGGGGGCGGGGGCCACAGGCACCGCCTTCTTCGACACGGCCGGCGTTTGGCTGGCGGTCGTGGTGGTCGGTGCGGTCGTAGTGGTCGGTGGTGTCGTCTGCCGTGCCGGAGCATCGACTGCGGGAGCCTTCGTTGCGACCGGAACCGTCTCCGGATCGTCTGTTTTCTCAGTGGCGTCGGCGGTGTCACTGGCTTTGTCGCCAACTGGAACAGCGGCCGTGTCCTCGGCTGGAACGGTGTCAGTCTCATCCACCGTCTCGTCGGCCGTGTCATCGGCCGGAACGGCGGCCGCCTGTTCGTCGTCGGCCACGGCGGACGACTCCCAGTGCCGACCAGCGGCCCCGATGGTGACCAGCAGACCGGCCAGAGCAACAAACGAGAGACGCATAGCCATGATTTTCCCCCACTCAGAGACCGCGAATGATTCCAGCATCGTTGAGTATCGGCCGCTTGCGGAGCATCTACCGAGAACCATCCGGAACGACCGTTCCAACGGGTCTGTCCTACCGGGCCCCTGCTTTTTCCCTCATCGCAGCGAAGGACCCACCTCGCGTGCCTTGCCCAGGTTCCGTCCGTCTGGCATGCCCGCCCGAAACGGCGAGGTTTCGTCTGGCAAAAACTCGAAGAAGTCGTCACATACCCTCCCGGGCACGCTGTTCCCTCAACACACCCGAAGAACATCATGACCGCCACACGGCTTTTCCAGCTTGCTACGCTCCGTTTTGTGATCGCGGCACCGTCGTTCGTCTGCGTCGTCATGACCGTGGGCATCGCGGGTGAACCGGGCGACCGGACCACGCCGCAGGCGACGGGCGACTCCTCGCCTGCGCCGCGCCGATCGCACATCCAGCCCGTCGGCGAGGTCGCCGTCGTGTCGCGAAACGCAGACACGCTCGGCCTCCGGCTGACGCGGGCTTCTGAGGTGCTGCGTCAACAGCTTGCGCTGGCCCGGGGCGCCGGCCTCGTGGTCGAAGAGGTGACACCCGGCTCGGTTGCCGACAAAGCCGGCTTCAGGCAGCACGACGTGCTCGTGCTGCTCGACGACCAGATGCTCCTGCTTCCCGAACAACTCGCCGCGCTCCTGGAGGCCTCGAATACCGCCACGCCGGCTGCGTGCACACTTCTTCGCGGCGGCGCGAAGGTCACGATTCAGCTCGGTCCGCCGGCTGGTGCTGGCCAGCCAAGGCTGCCCACGCCGTCGAGGCCCGTCGGACCTCCCACGCTGGCCGTGGAGGCGGTGCCCGCGCGGCCGTCGCTCCCGTCGCAGCGACAGACGGCGGCCAAGCCATCGACAAGTCCCCGCCTGCGGGCGCCCGCTTCGGCCCTGGCACTGTTGCAGCCGAGCCTGCCCGCCCGATCGACTCTTGGCGTCACGACCCCGAAGAGCTCCGGCCCAATCACCCCCACATCCGCCACGGGGACCGCTCCGGGAGCCGCCCAGGCGGAGGACACCCTGCTACGACAGGATCCCGACTATCAGATCAAGTTGTCACGGGGCGATGAGACCAGGCTCCTTGTGCTCGACCCCCACGGCCGCATTATTTTTAACGACACGATCGATTCGCCGGAGCATCGCGGCCTCGTTCCCGAGGCAGTACGGCAGCGGGTCGAAGAGATGGAGCGGTCGTTGGAGCCCGCATCAAAGGCACCGGCAGCCGCCGAAATCGGCAGGCTCGATGCATCGCCGGTCGAAATTCGGTAGCACGGCGAACGGGCCGGAACCGGCGGTGGCTTGGCTGAGACGGGGGTGGGAAGGAACGCCGGAAATCGAAGGGGCAGCGTCAACTCCCGGACAAGTTGAAAACTTGCCGCCACGATTGGCGTCGAGCGGAGCCGGGATCGGCTGAAGCTCGACGAGCGTTGGAATTTCGCCCTGCCAGGTCGGCACCACTCACACGCCACACGGCGAAAGTCCCCGCGAAGGAGACTTCTGCCGGCCCGGCGGTGGGAAGGAACGCCGGAAATCGAAGGGGCAGCGTCAACTCCCGGACAAGTTGACAAC
>Ga0247831_1001068_pt1 | contig 55214 bp, 58 predicted proteins | sample LaCruzMarch2015__9_FD_192406 | JGI IMG/M metagenome (GOLD analysis project Ga0247831, IMG submission 192406) | Freshwater microbial communities from meromictic Lake La Cruz, Castile-La Mancha, Spain - LaCruzMarch2015_1m | ecosystem: Environmental > Aquatic > Freshwater > Lake | place: Spain...
TGGCTGTGGCCGCCTTCGCGGGTCAAGTGGAATTCGAAACCGCCGTCTTCGCGGGCGTGTTCATCGTCGCGGGTAAAGGGCACCCCTTGGTCGATCAGCCATTGAATGGCTTCGCGGCTGTGCTCTACGGTGAAGCGTACGGCGTCCTCGCGGCACAGGCCGCCACCAGCGTTGAGGGTGTCTTCGACATGCGATTCGATGGTGTCGGTGTCGTCCAGCACCGCCGCCACGCCGCCTTGCGCCCAGTAGGTCGAGCCGTTGGACAGATTGCCTTTGCTCAGAACGGCAATGCGTAAGTGCTTGGGCAAGGTGAGGGCCAGGGTCAGACCGGCGGCACCGCTACCGATAACCAGAACGTCGTGTTGGTAATGTTGGCTCATGTCTGAATTCCGCGAAAAGCGGCCTCTAGTATATAGAGGGGGTGGGCGGCACAATAGCCGGCTTATGACCAAGTGCGTTACTCGGGAACTTTTTAAGCGTTTCGGGTTCCATAGGCGGTTGTTTAGATGGTAATTCGCCTGAGTCAGGCGGCTTTGCAACGGGCCTGCGGTTTTGCCTTGCCGACGGGTGGTCCAGACTACAAGCGCAGCAGTGGAGTCCCTTTGCTGCGCTGTTCCGTGCAGGACTTTTAAGTGTTCTGCAGGAAGCTTGTTTGAAGGAGAGAACTTTTGCGTAATGCCCAAGTCTACTTTGGCAGACCGAGTAAAGGGTTGGCGTTGCGCTCCTTCAAACCTTATGAGGAGTTTTCATGCTAACCCAGGAAGATGATCAGCAGCTGGTTGAGCGTGTACAGCGCGGCGACAAGCGTGCATTTGATCTATTGGTGCTCAAGTATCAGCACAAGATTCTCGGGTTGATCGTGCGTTTTGTGCATGACACCCATGAGGCACAGGATGTTGCGCAGGAAGCCTTCGTCAAGGCGTATCGGGCGTTGGGTAATTTTCGTGGGGACAGTGCGTTCTACACTTGGCTGTATCGCATTGCCATCAACACGGCGAAGAACCACCTGGTTTCGCGTGGTCGGCGCCCGCCAGACAGTGATGTAAGTGCTGAGGATGCCGAGTTCTATGATGGCGATCATGCCCTCAAGGACATCGAATCGCCGGAACGCGCCCTGTTGCGCGACGAGATCGAGGCTACCGTGCACCGCAGCATCGAGCAGTTGCCAGAAGATTTACGCACAGCGCTAACCTTGCGTGAATTTGATGGTCTGAGTTACGAGGACATTGCCAGCGTCATGCAGTGTCCAGTTGGTACCGTGCGTTCGCGAATTTTCCGGGCGCGTGAGGCTATTGATCGATCCCTGCAGCCATTGCTGCAGGAAACCTGAGACAGCGGCGTCAGCCAAGAGAGGAACCGCCATGAGTCGTGAAACCCTGCAGGAATCGCTGTCCGCGGTGATGGATAACCAAGCGGATGAACTTGAATTAAGGCGAGTGCTGGCGGCCAGTGATGACCCTGAGTTGCGTGCAACCTGGTCGCGTTACCAGATCGCTCGGGCTGTTATGCACAAAGAGCTGCTTGAGCCGCGTCTGGATATTGCCGCTGCTGTATCCGCAGCCCTTGCTGATGATGTTGCCCCGGTTGCGCAGCAAGTACAGCGTGGCCCTTGGCGCACTGTAGGTCGTCTGGCTGTTGCCGCTTCGGTTACCGTGGCAGTCCTGGCGGGTGTGCGTTTTTACAATCAGGACGACATCACCGGTGCCCAGTTGGCGCAGCAATCCAGTCAGCCGGTGTTGAATATCCCTCAGGTCAGTGGGCCGGCCATGCTGGCAGGCTTCAATACGTCCGAAGAGCAATCGGCTCCTGCGGCCAGTGCTGTGGGGCAGGGGCAGCCGGGCTGGCATGAGCAGCGTCTGCCGGCATATCTGCGCCAACATGCACAGCAAGCGGCCATGAGTACGAGTGAAGGTGCGCTGCCTTATGCGCGTGCAGCCAGCTTGGAAAACCGTTAACGGCCCGTTGTTAAGGAATCGCATGCGCTTTATTCCTTTAAGCGTTCTGTTACTGGGCAGTTGCCTGGCATTGCCGGCAATTGCCGATGAGGGTCGTGCCTTACTGCAGCGTTTGGCAAATGCCGAGCGCACGCAGAGTTTTCAGGGCACCTTTGTTTATGAGCGCAATGGCAGCTTTTCGACGCACAGCATCTGGCATCGTGTCGGTGAGGGTGGCGCTTTGCGTGAGCGCTTGTTGCAGCTGGATGGTTCCGCGCAGGAAGTGTTGCGTGTCGACGGCCAGGTGCAATGCGCCAGTGGTGCATTGGCTGACCAGTTGATCGATAGTCAACTGTGGCCCGCCCGGGCGCTGAATGCCGAGCAGCTGAGTGAGTGGTATGAGTTGCGTGTGCTCGGCAAGTCCCGCGTGGCGGGGCGAGCTACCAGCGTACTGGCCCTGGTGCCGCGCGATCAGCATCGCTATGGCATCGAGCTGCACCTTGATCAGCAAACGGGCTTGCCGCTCAAGTCCTTGCTGGTCAATGACAAGGGGCAGTTACTTGAGCGCTTCCAGTTTACCCAGCTGCAGACCGAAGTACCTGCAAGCTCTAATCTTGAGCCTGGCGCAGGTTGCCGCCCGGTGCGTTTGTCTCCTGCTCAGGTGGATGCGGTTGAAGCCTGGCGTTCTGACTGGTTGCCACCAGGCTTTAGTCTGAATTCTGTTACCCAGCGCCGCAGCCCTGCATCGGATGAGCCAGTCGCCTGTCAGGTGTATGGCGATGGCCTGGCGCGCTTTTCCGTCTTTATGGAGCCTCTACGCGGCGCCGCCGTTGAGGATGTTCGTACCCAGCTGGGCCCCACTGTAGCGGTTTCGCGCAGGCTGAAAACTGATGATGGTGACGTCATGGTCACCGTGGTCGGCGAAATACCTTTGGGTACAGCCGAGCGAGTGGCTTTGTCGATGCGTTCAGCGGCCGAGGTGGGGCAGTGATTGAGGAGCAGGGGCGGGTCGTTGCGGTTGAGTCCGGCGCTGTCTGGGTCGAAACCCTGCGTAAAAGCACCTGCTCCAGTTGCTCCGTCAAAGCTGGTTGCGGCCAGGGTTTGCTTGATCAGCTTGGTGCAAGCGGTCGTCGTGGTTATGTGCGTGCACTGTCAGACCTGCAGCTGAATGTTGGCGATGTGGTCATTATCGGTGTGCGCGAAGACCTGCTGGTGCGTGGTTCGCTGCTGGTTTATCTGCTGCCGTTACTCGGCTTGTTTGCTGCGGCTGTTCTGGCTGAGCAGGCGGGCTTGAGCGAGCCCTGGGTAATATTCAGTGCGCTGTTCGGTTTTCTCTTTGCCTGCTGCGCGGTGCGCTGGCGCAGTCGTGTCACCGCTGGTGATCCGGCGTTGCAACCGGTGGTTTTACGTGCGTTGCTTGGCGGTGCTGCAGCAGCGTTTTAAGACTTTTGCTGGCCTGATGGGGAGTTGTATGTCGAAGCTTGGTCTGAAATCTTCATTTACTGCGTTGTTTGCTGTGCTGCTGATGGGGCAAGCGTTTTTTGCTCAGGCGAGCCTGCCGGATTTTACCGAGCTGGTTGAGCAGGCGTCGCCTGCCGTCGTCAATATCAGTACTCGGCAGAAGATGCCGGATCGCGCGGTTGCTGGCAGTGGTCAGCTCAATGTGCCTGACCTCGAAGGTCTGCCGCCGATGTTTCGCGAATTCTTCGAGCGCAATATTCCGCAGATGCCACGTGCGCCTGGCGGTGGCCGCCAGCGTGAAGCTCAGTCGCTGGGCTCGGGCTTTATCATTTCCGCTGATGGTTATGTGCTGACCAATAACCATGTGATTGCTGATGCCGATGAGATCATTGTGCGCCTGTCAGATCGCAGTGAGCTGGAAGCTAAGCTGGTCGGCACTGACCCGCGCAGCGATGTTGCGCTGCTCAAGGTTGAGGGCGCTGGTTTGCCAACCGTCAAGTTGGGCAAGTCGGAAGAGTTGAAGGTTGGCGAGTGGGTGTTGGCGATTGGTTCGCCATTTGGTTTTGATCATTCGGTAACTGCTGGGATCGTCAGTGCCAAGGGCCGCAGTCTGCCGAACGAGAGCTATGTGCCGTTTATCCAGACGGATGTGGCGATCAACCCAGGTAACTCCGGCGGCCCACTGTTCAACCTTGCTGGTGAAGTGGTGGGTATCAACTCGCAGATTTTCACCCGCTCCGGTGGCTTTATGGGGCTGTCGTTCGCCATCCCCATGAGTGTGGCGATGGATGTGGCCGATCAGCTCAAGGCTGAGGGCAAGGTCAGTCGCGGCTGGCTGGGAGTGGTGATTCAGGAAGTTAACAAGGATCTCGCCGAGTCGTTTGGCCTGGATAAGCCGGCTGGCGCGCTGGTGGCGCAGGTGCTGGAGGAAGGTCCGGCAGCTAAAGGCGGCTTGCAGGTTGGTGATGTGATTCTCAGTCTGGACGGTAAGCCAATCATCATGTCCGCTGACTTGCCGCATTTGGTCGGTGCGCTGAAGCCAGGTACCACTGCCGAGCTGGATGTGGTGCGCGATGGTGCGCGCAAGAAGCTGAAACTGAGCATTGGTGCGCTGCCTGAAGATGGCGAGGCGCTGGCTGGTACTGCTGCGCCTGGGGTTGAGCGCAGCAGCAACCGTCTTGGCGTCAAGGTGGTTGAACTGACTGCCGAGCAAAAGAAGAGCCTTGATCTTAAAGGCGGTGTCGTGATCTCCGAAGTGCAGGATGGTCCGGCGGCGCTGATTGGTCTGCGTCCGGGTGATGTGATCACTCATCTGAACAATCAGGCAATCAACTCGGCCAAGACCTTTACCGAGGTGGCGCAGGCACTGCCGAAGAATCGTTCGGTGTCGATGCGCGTGCTGCGTCAGGGGCGTGCCAGCTTCATTACCTTCAAACTTGCCGATTAACGGCGCAGACAGGCTAAAAGGGCGACTTCGGTCGCCCTTTTACATGTTGCCCTTTTAGATAGTGCCGCCGTGCGGCCTTGATGACGTGCAAGGTGGCTTTCGGGTACACTTCGCGGCTATTTTCGGCGGGCAGTCGCCTGCGACCTTTTTGAGTGTTGATCCGTGAGTGATTTGAGTCATATCCGCAATTTCTCCATCATCGCCCACATTGACCACGGCAAGTCGACCCTGGCCGACCGGTTTATCCAGATGTGTGGCGGCTTGGCCGACCGTGAAATGGAAGCCCAGGTACTGGATTCCATGGATCTGGAGCGCGAGCGCGGGATCACCATCAAGGCGCACAGCGTTACCCTGTATTACAAGGCTAAAGACGGTATCACCTATCAGCTGAACTTCATCGATACCCCCGGTCACGTCGATTTTACCTATGAAGTCAGCCGTTCCCTGGCTGCCTGCGAAGGCGCGCTGCTGGTGGTCGATGCCGGTCAAGGTGTGGAAGCGCAATCGGTTGCCAACTGCTACACCGCCATTGAGCAGGGCCTTGAGGTCATGCCGGTGCTAAACAAGATCGACTTGCCTCAGGCCGACCCGGACCGGGTCAAGGAAGAAATCGAGAAGATCATCGGTATTGATGCAACCGACGCTGTGACCTGCAGTGCCAAGACCGGTTTGGGTGTCGATGAAGTGCTTGAGCGTCTGGTGCACACGATCCCGGCACCGACCGGTGATATTGAGGCGCCACTACAGGCACTGATCATCGACTCCTGGTTCGACAACTACTTGGGTGTGGTCTCCCTAGTGCGTGTGCGCCATGGCCGGATCAAGAAAGGTGACAAGGTGCTGGTGAAATCCACCGGCAAGATCCACTTGGTCGATAGCGTTGGCGTGTTTAACCCTAAGCACACGGCCACCGCTGACCTCAAAGCCGGCGAAGTGGGCTTTATTATCGCCAGTATCAAGGATATTCACGGCGCGCCGGTGGGCGATACCCTGACCCTTGCCGCGACACCAAATGTCGAAGTGCTGCCCGGCTTCAAGCGTATCCAGCCGCAGGTATATGCCGGGTTGTTCCCCGTCAGTTCCGACGATTTCGAAGATTTCCGTGATGCGTTGCAGAAGCTGACTCTGAACGACTCTTCACTGCAGTATTCGCCGGAAAGCTCCGACGCACTGGGCTTCGGCTTCCGTTGCGGCTTCCTTGGCATGCTGCATATGGAGATCATCCAGGAGCGCCTGGAGCGTGAATACGACCTGGATCTGATCACCACGGCGCCGAGCGTAATCTTTGAAGTCGTACTCAAGACCGGTGAGACGATCTACGTCGATAACCCATCCAAGCTGCCGGATATCTCCTCGGTCGAGGATTTCCGTGAGCCGATCGTACAGGCCACTATCCTGGTGCCTCAGGAACACCTGGGTAACGTGATTACCCTGTGCATCGAGAAACGTGGCGTGCAGCGCGATATGCAGTTCCTCGGTTCTCAGGTTCAGGTGCGTTATGACCTGCCGATGAACGAAGTAGTGCTCGACTTCTTCGACCGCCTGAAATCCACCAGCCGCGGCTATGCCTCGCTGGACTACCATTTTGATCGCTACCAGTCGGCCAATCTGGTCAAGCTGGATGTGTTGATCAATGGTGACAAGGTGGATGCCCTGGCCCTGATCGTGCACAAGGACAACGCCCACTATAAAGGTCGCGCGTTGACCGAGAAGATGAAAGAACTGATTCCCCGGCAAATGTTTGATGTGGCTATTCAGGCTGCAATTGGTGGGCAGATTGTTGCGCGGACTACGGTCAAGGCGCTGCGTAAGAACGTATTGGCCAAATGCTATGGCGGTGACGTCAGTCGTAAACGCAAGCTGCTTGAAAAGCAGAAGGCCGGTAAGAAACGCATGAAGCAGGTCGGTAATGTGGAAATTCCACAGGAAGCCTTTCTCGCCGTGCTCAGGTTGGATAGTTAAGGTCCTATGTCGATCAATTTCCCGCTGTTACTGGTTATCGCCGTCGCCGTCTGTGGCGCGCTGGCGCTGTTCGACCTGATCTTTCTGGCTCCGCGCCGGCGAGCGGCTATCAGCACCTACCACGGTCAGGTCAGTGAGCCCGATGAGGCGGTGGTGGAGCGCTTGAACAAAGAGCCTTTGCTGGTGGAGTACGGTAAATCGTTCTTCCCGGTGCTGGCGATTGTGCTGGTGCTGCGCTCGTTTTTGGTCGAGCCCTTTCAGATTCCATCCGGCTCAATGAAGCCGACCCTGGAAGTGGGCGATTTTATTCTGGTTAACAAGTTCGCCTACGGCATTCGCCTGCCGGTACTGGATACCAAGGTGATTGATGTGGGCGATCCGCAACGTGGCGATGTGATGGTGTTTCGTTATCCGAGCGACCCAAACATCAACTACATCAAACGCGTGGTTGGCCTAGCCGGTGACCGCATTGCCTACAGCAGCGATAAGCGTCTGACTATTAATGGTGAGCCTGTAGCACAGCAGTTGATCGGCGACGAGCCCGGTAGCCTGGGCAGTGCGACGCTGTATAACGAGAAACTGGGTGAGGCAGAGCATCAGATCCGTAAAGAAATGCAGCGCTATCGGATTGAGCCAGGCCGCGAATGGGTTGTGCCGCAAGGGCATTACTTCATGATGGGCGACAATCGCGACAACTCCAATGACAGCCGTTACTGGAACGATCCGGCCATCCCCAAGCCGCTGCTGGGCATGGTGCCGGACCAGAATATTGTAGGCAAAGCTTTTGCCATCTGGATGAGCTGGCCGGATCCCAAGTCGCGCAACCTGCCGAATTTTTCCCGCGTAGGTCTGATCCACTGACCTGTTGACGATTTTGCGACGCTGTTAAATGCAGCGTCGCAGGCTATATATAGTCTTGCCTCCAGCCGTAATGGCTTTCACATAACTCGAATTTGGGGACAAATATGAAATCTGCGCATTCGCAAAAGGGAATGTCGATTCTTAGTTGGTTGATGGTGCTGGCGGTGGTCGCTTTTTTAGCCAGCGCAGCATTCAAGGTGTTACCGCACTATTTCGACTATATGTCGTTGGAAAAAATGATCACTTCGGTTGAGACCGATAAAGCAGCGGATGTTCGTAGTGTCAACGACTTCTACAGCCATATCAATAAAGGTATGCAGGTCAATAGCATCCGCGATCTAAATATGCAGGACGCAATTAAAGTAAAAGTTGAGAACAACGAATTCCGCGTGCACCTGAAATACGAAAAGCGTGAGCCGTTGATCGAGAATATCGACCTGGTCGTGCGTTTCGATAAAGAATTCCGCGTGCGTATGCCGTGAGTGCGTCGTTAGCCCGTCTCGAGCGGCAGCTCGGTTATACATTCAAGGATCAGGAACTGATGATCCTGGCTCTTACTCATCGCAGTTTCGCCGGGCGCAATAACGAGCGTCTGGAGTTTCTCGGTGATGCGATTCTCAACTTTGTCGCGGGTGAGGCGCTGTTTCAGCGCTTTCCGCTGGCCCGTGAAGGGCAGCTGTCACGTCTTCGCGCGCGCTTGGTCAAGGGTGAAACCCTCGCCATCCTGGCCCGTGGTTTCGATCTGGGTGAGTACCTGCGCTTGGGTTCTGGCGAGCTGAAAAGTGGTGGTTTCCGCCGCGAGTCGATTCTCGCTGATGCCCTGGAAGCGCTGATTGGTGCCATCTATCTTGATACAGGCATGGATGCGGCTCGCGAGCGTGTGCTGGCCTGGTTGACCACTGAGCTGGACAGCCTGACCCTGGTTGACACCAACAAGGATCCGAAAACCCGTCTGCAGGAATTTCTGCAGTCGCGTGGCTGTGAGCTGCCACGTTATGAAGTGGTGGATATCCAGGGCGAGCCGCACTGCCGCACATTTGTGGTCGAGTGTCAGATCACCTTACTGAATGATAAAACCCTGGGGCAGGGGGCCAGCCGGCGTATCGCCGAGCAGGTGGCCGCTGCGGCTGCGCTGATTGCCCTGGGTGTGGAGAATGGTAATGACTGATTCACCTGTTACACGCTGTGGCTATGTCGCCATCGTCGGCCGGCCCAACGTGGGCAAGTCGACGTTGCTTAACCACATTCTCGGCCAGAAGCTGGCGATCACCTCGCGCAAGCCGCAGACCACCCGCCACAACATGCTTGGCATCAAAACCGAGGGTGAGGTGCAGGCGATTTATGTCGACACCCCCGGTCTGCACAAGAACAACGAGAAAGCGCTCAACCGCTACATGAACAAGAACGCCTCGTCGGCGCTGAAAGATGTAGATGTGGTGATCTTCGTGGTCGATCGTACCCGTTGGACTGACGAAGACCAGATGGTTCTTGAGCGTGTTCAATATGTTGAAGGGCCGGTGATTCTGGCGATCAACAAGACTGATCGCATTGAAGACAAAGCCGAGCTGATGCCGCACCTGGAATGGTTGGCCACCCAGTTGCCGAAGGCCGAAATCGTGCCAGTCTCCGCCCAGCATGGGCATAACCTCGATACTCTGGAAAAGCTGGTGGGGGAGCATTTGCCAGAAGGCGTGCACTTCTTCCCGGAAGATCAGGTGACCGACCGTTCCAGCCGCTTCTTCGCTGCCGAATTGGTGCGCGAGAAGATCATGCGTCAACTGGGTGCTGAGTTGCCGTACCAGATCACCGTGGAAATCGAGGAGTTCAAGCGCGACGGGCGCATCCTGCATATCCACGCCCTGATCCTGGTCGAGCGTGATGGTCAGAAGAAAATCATCATCGGTGACAAGGGTGAGCGGATCAAACGCATTGGCCAGGAAGCGCGCAAGGATATGGAAGTGATGTTCGATTCCAAAATCATGCTCAACCTCTGGGTCAAGGTTAAAAGTGGCTGGTCGGATGATGAGCGCGCGCTGCGCTCTCTGGGTTACGACAACATCTGAGTTGCCCTCGGGCGCGCCCTTGCGCCCGCTTTGCGAGTAAACCCATGCTTGCCCCTAGTCAGCCCGCCTATGTCCTGCACAGCCGTGCCTACCGCGAAAGTAGCGCGTTGGTGGACTTTCTCACCCCGCAGGGCCGCCTGCGTGCGGTATTGCGTGGCGCACGGGGCAAGGCCGGCAGCCTGGCGCGGCCGTTTATTCCCCTGGACGCCGAGTTTCGCGGGCGTGGTGAGCTGAAGAATGTCAGCCGCCTCGATCCAGCCGGTATCCCCAACCTGCTGGTCGGCGAGGCGCTGTTCAGCGGCCTGTACCTTAACGAGTTGCTGATTCGCCTGCTCCCTGCTGAAGATCCCCATCCCGCCGTTTTTGAGCATTACGCCATGACTGTCCTGGCCCTGGCTGAAGGCCGTGCCTTGGAGCCGTTATTGCGCTCTTTTGAATGGCGCCTGCTCGATGAGCTGGGCTATGGTTTCGCCCTGGATCTGGACAGCGAAGGCCAGCCCATCGCCCCGGTGGGTTTGTATCGGCTGCATACCGAAACCGGGTTGGTGCCGATTGGCCAGTTGCAACCCGGTGCTTTTCAGGGGGCCGAGTTGTTGGCTATGGCCGAAGCGGACTGGACTGCGCCCGGTGCCCTGGCCGCCGCCAAACGCTTGATGCGCCAGGCCCTAGCCCCCCATTTAGGTGGCCGACCGCTGGTCAGCCGCGAACTGTTTATGACGCTCAAGGAGCCAAGCCGTGACTGATGCCAATCGTATTCTGCTGGGTGTAAATATTGACCACGTGGCCACTCTGCGTCAGGCCCGTGGCACCCGTTATCCCGACCCGGTCAAGGCCGCGCTGGACGCCGAAGAGGCCGGGGCCGACGGCATTACCGTGCACCTGCGTGAAGATCGCCGGCATATCCAGGAGCGTGATGTGCGTCTGCTCAAGGAGGTTATGCAGACGCGGATGAACTTCGAAATGGGCGTCACCGAGGAAATGCTTGCCTTCGCCGAAAGCATTCGCCCCGAGCACGTCTGTCTGGTGCCGGAAACTCGCCAGGAGCTTACTACTGAAGGTGGTCTGGATGTGGCCGGGCAGGAGGCGCGGATTCGCGCCGCGGTCGAGCGCCTCAGCAAAATCGGCTGCGAAGTGTCGCTGTTTATTGACCCGGACCCACAGCAGATCGAGGCATCCAAACGTGTCGGCGCCCCGGCCATCGAGCTGCATACCGGTCGTTATGCCGACGCGCATACCCCAGAGGACGCCGCTCGCGAACTGGCGCGGATTCGCGATGGAGTGGCCTGTGGCCTGCAGCACGGGCTGATCGTTAATGCTGGTCACGGCCTGCACTATCACAACGTCGAGCCGGTGGCGGCGATTGCCGGAATCAACGAGCTGAATATCGGCCACGCCCTGGTCGCCCACGCGCTGTTTGTTGGCTTCAAGCAGGCCGTGGCAGAGATGAAGGCGCTGATCGTCGCGGCGGCCAACCGCGGCTAGCTAAAGATGTAAGTGTGTCCGGCACGCGGTGGACATGCTGGCGCATGTCCACACAACGGGAGCTGGGCTGAGGTTTACGGCTTGCGGGCGATCAGCACCGCACGGCTCGGTGCCGGCAAGCCTTCGACGGTGCGGCTATGGTCGGCCGGGTCGAGGAATTCCGGTAGCGACTGAAAGCGCATCCACTCGGTCGAGCGTTGTTCGTCCACCGAGGTGGTGCTGACATCCACGCAGCGCACATCGACGAAGCCGGCGCGGCGTAGCCAGAGTTCCAGTGCCGGTACTGAGGGCAGGAACCAGACGTTGCGCATCTGTGCGTAGCGGTCCTCGGGGACCAGCACCTGCTGCGCATCGCCTTCCACCACTAGGGTTTCCAGCACCAGTTCGCCATCCTTGAGCAGGCAATCCTTGAGGTCGATCAAGTGATCGATGGGCGAGCGACGGTGATACAGCACACCCATGGAAAACACCGTGTCGAAGCCTTGCAGCTTGCTCGGCAGTTCCTCGAACGCCAGCGGCAGGTGCCAGGCGGGCAGGTCGGGCAGGTAGTTCTTCATTGCCAGAAACTGGCAGAGAAACAGCCAGTTGGGGTCGATGCCGATCACGCTGTCCGCGCCGGCTCCGAGCATGCGCCACATGTAGTAGCCGTTGCCACAGCCGACATCCAGTACACGCTTGCCCTTGAGGTCGAGGTAGGGGGCTACGCGTTGCCATTTCCAGTCCGAGCGCCACTCAGTGTCGACATGCACACCAAACAGGTGAAATGGCCCTTTACGCCAGGGGATCAGGCCCTGCAGCGCGGTTTTCAGCGCGTTGCGGGTCGTCTCGTCACAGTGGCCGTCGAAGGTGAAGCTGTGCAGCAGCTCCAGTTGTTCGACGTTCAGCTCCGGCAGGGCCTGTACTGCGCCGTACCAGCGCGGTAGGTCGCCATGGCCAATGGCCAGCTTGGCGTCGATCTGCCCAGGCAGATCGGCCGACCACTCTTGCAGCGGGGTGCCGGCAAGGGTGGCTTGCAGGGCGTCGAGGTCGAGGCGGCTGATCATGGTAGGGCAATCATCGAGGCGAAATTAAGGCACTGGAACCATGGCACGACCTGGCTGAAGCCGGCAGCCAGCAGGCGTTCGCGGTGCTGCTCTAGGCTGTCGGGGAGCATTACTTTCTCGATGGCGCTGCGTTTCTGGGCGATTTCCAGCTCGCTGTAGCCATTGGCCCGCTTGAAGGCGATATGCAGATCGCCGAGCAGGGCGTGCTGTTCGGCATCTTCGAATTGCAGTTTTTCCGAGAGGATCAGCGCGCCGCCGGGCAGCAGGGCCTGGCGAATCCGCGTGAGCAGGTCCAGGCGCTGTTCGGGGCGGATAAATTGCAGAGTGAAGTTCAGCGCCACCAGCGAAGTGGGCTGAAAGTCGTGGCTGAGAATGTCGGCCTCAATCACCTCCACGGGCAACAGCTCCTGAAACATCGAGTCTTGGGCGTGAAGGTATTCGCGGCAGCGCTTGACCATGGCGCTGGAGTTGTCCATGGCAATCACCCGGCAATCGTCGATCTGCACATGCCGGCGCAGCGCTTGGGTCACCGCGCCCAGGGAGCTGCCGAGGTCATATAGCACGCTGTGTGGCTGGGCGAACTGACCGGCCAGTACGCCGATGTTCTCGACAATGGTCGGATAACCCGGCACTGAGCGTTTGATCATATCGGGGAAGACCCGCACCACATCTTCGTTGAACACGAAGTCCGGCACCTGGGCCAGGGGTTGGGCGAAAAGACGGTCGGGCTGTTTGCTCACGATGGCTGCGCACTGGTCAATAAAGCCGGGCATTTTAGCCAAGTGCGCGGTATAGCCAAACCTTGATTGCCGTTATTGGTCGTAAATCTGTATGGCGACGGCTCAGCGGGCCGGTTTGAAGGCCGACGCCGCAATCGCCCATTGCCCCAGCCAGTAGCTGAGCATGATCGCCAGTGGTGCCGCCTCGAAGGGGGCGACAAAGCGGTTGATGCCGATCAGGCTATCGGACAGCACAAACAGCGCGGCACCTGAGGCGGCCAGGCGTGTTGAGGTACTGGGCAGCTCAGGTTGGCCAAGGCGGGCGAGTGCGCGCCAGAGCATGGCGCTGATGGCCAGGGCGTAACAGGCTACGGGGATCAGCAGTGGACCCAGATTGGCGCTGGCGAGGATGGCGAACATCGTCCCGCCGGTGCCGAGGGCGAGCAGCAGGGCCAACCAGGCCGGTTGTTTGCAGTCACTTAAATAGGCACGCAAGTAGGCCAGGTGCGCGAGCAGGAAGGCGCCGAGGCCGAAGACGAACAGATCCGCCGGCCAGTCGAGCAGAATGTCGCCCGCCAATGAGGCCAGCAGGCCGAGGCTGATCCAGCGTCGATACAGGCCGCTGGGTGCCGTTCTCAGCCACAGCAACAAAGCGATGACCGGGATGCCTTTACTGAGCAGGCCCAGTTCGCTCAGCCCGCTGAGGCGTGCATAGAGAAATACGGCAGCGCCCAGCAAACCCAGTAGCAGATAACGCATGGCCCCAGTCCTTGATGCACGAAAGGCCAGCACTATGGCGTGTCGCGAATTAGCTGGCCACGCCGTGGATGCCACTTAGGTCAGCATTTCGCGCCAGTAGCAGCAGGCTGTTGAAAAACTACCTACGTTGCCATCGCCGCTTTAAAAACAGGCCCTGGCTGCCTTCGCCTAGGTTTTTCAACGGCCTGCTAGCGAACCTTGATCGTGCAGTTGAAGCGCTGTGCGGGCACAACGCCGACTTCCCAGGGGCGCTCATAGGTCAGGATCAATTGGCCTTCGCCCGCTTGCGCGACCTCGAAGCGCCAGGTGGAAATCCCGGCGCTGCCGACCAGGCCGGCATCTTCCGGGTTGCTGTAGACCTCCGGGCCAAGGCTTTTCAGCACCTGTGGCGCGGAGTCGCGCAGCAGCCAACGGAAACCGGTGGTGGGGTTGCTCGGCAGGCGCAGATTGAATTGCTGGCCGACGTGCAACGACAGCGGGCATTTGCTCTGCTGGTTCTGCTCCAGGGTAACGCTGCTAGGCTTTTGCGCGCAGGCGGCGAGCAGTGCAAGGCTGAGTGCCACTGTCAGGCGGGGGGCAAGCATGGTGAGCTCCTGGCGAATGTCGAGGCTGCCAGCATAGCCGCTAGGATCGCCCTGCGGGAGCCTGTGCTGCGAACGTCGTTTGCAGTGGCGCGCGCAACTGCTGGACGTATTCATCGATCAGCGGTGTGAGCAGGGCAAAGCACTCGTGGGGTGCCAGGCGTACTTCGCGGCTGTCGATCAGCTCATGCTCCAAGCGCTGCAGCACCTGCTGCAACGATGCGCCAACGGGTGATTGTTCCAGCTGCAGACAGAGTTGTTGAATCTGCTGTTTCAGGCTTGGCGGGCATTGACTGTAATTAGCTGCGCGCACGCTCAGGCCGCGCAGGCGCGCGAGGTTTTCCAGGCCATGACAGGCCTGGGCGATACCCTCTATTTGTGAGTTGCCAACCTGCTGCAGGCGGGCTTCGAGTGTTGCGATAACCTCCAGCAAACCGTCGATAACCTGGCAGTGCGCGGCAAAATCCGCTGGGTTACGCCGCAGGTGTGGCCAATCCTGTTGCAGTGATGCAAGCCCCAGGCTGGGGCCGGGCCAGTTCAGCCAGAGTTGGTCGAGCTGGCGGGCCAGGACATTGCGCTGGCTGGCGCTGGTTAGGTCCTGCTGGGCGCCCAAACCTCGGTGTTTCTGCAGGTTCTGCAGCAGGTCAATGGCGCGTTGCAGCAGTTCAGCTTGCAGCTCATTGAGATGTTGTTGATGGCGTTTGCCGGCGAGCTGGCTGAGGAAGTGGCCGGCGAGTAACAGCGCCAATGTCAGGGCGAGTGCAATGCTGAGGGCCATAAGCGGGTTTCCTGAAGCCGAACGGTATACCTGTCGAGCAAATCCCTTGCCAGGCACCGCAAAGGCCTGGTTTCAGACGTATTAAATACCTTGGCGACCAATTGTTTGCCCTGCAATCGGGCGCTTTTATTGGTGTGGCGATTTCTTGGTGCGGGTGCTGCCCATTTGTCGTGCGGGCTGCAGTTTTACCGGGCAACGGGTTAAAGTTGCACCTCTGTTATTCAGGGTTGCACTTTTCATGTTCAACGCGCGTTTGATGCGTCTTGATGACCAAGCCCACGAACACACCCACGACCATCATCAACTGGTGCTGTCGCTGGCTGGGCGTGCCGAATTTGAAGTCAACGGCCGGGGTGGCGAGGTGTGCCGCATGCGCGCCTGTCTGGTGCCAGGGGATGCCGATCACCAGTTCGCCGGCATGGGTGAAAACCGCATGCTGATTATTGATCTGGATGAGCAGGGTACCTCCAGCGAAGACCTGCAGCTGCTGACTCGCCTGTTCGAAACCCCGCGTTACCCGCAACTGGATGCCGATTTCCAGAACCTGCTGAGCTATGCCGGCGCCGAGCTGGAGCGTTATGGCTCCGATCCGCTACTGCCTCGTGCGCTGGGTGGTGTGCTGCTGCGCGCCTTGCACCTGCGCCTGTTTGGCGAGCCCCATGCGCGGCCTGTGGGCGCGCTGAATCTGGAAAGAATCGACCACTACATCTTCGAGCATCTGGCGCGGCGTATCAGCGTGGCCGAGCTGGCGCAGGTGGCTTGCCTGAGCCCCAGTCATTTCCATGCGCAGTTCAAGGACAGCGTCGGTCTGACGCCGCACCAGTACCTGCTTAAAGCGCGCCTGGACCGCGCCGTGCGACTGTTGCGCGAGAGCGGCCTGCCGCTGATCCGGATTGCTGAAGAATGCGGTTTCTCCAGCCAGAGCGCGCTGACCACCGCCATGCGCCGCTATCTGGGCCTGACGCCAAAACGCCTGCGCAGCGCCGAATAAGCACTCGCTGACCGCTTTGGTTAGCGGTTTTTATCAGGCGGTGGTTGCCAATCAAGCGTGAACTTCTTCACGCTGCCGACTAAGCTGTGGCTCACAGAGATATTTACTGTGCCTGGGCAAGGATGCTGTCCACTTCAAGTGTGCCCCTAAAGTACGAGTCGTCTTGATGAGCAAGCACTTTCCTTCATTGTTCGCGATCCCTCTGTTCGGCCTGTTGCTGCTCGGGACGCCATTACACGCCGCCAGCCTGCAAGCCGAGCTGGTGGACAGCCAGGGACAGCCCTTGGCCAATGCCGTGCTCAGTTTGCGTGGTGGAGTTGCACCTGCGGTTGCACCTGCTGCTGCGGTGATGGATCAACGTTCACAGCAGTTCGCACCGAATGTACTGGCAGTGCGCAGCGGTACTTCGGTGTCGTTCCCCAATAGCGACAATATTCGCCATCATGTTTATTCGTTCTCTCTCGCCAAACGCTTTGAGCTGCGTCTGTACCAAGGCACGCCGAGTGAGCCGGTGCTTTTCGACAAGCCCGGTGTAGTGGTGCTTGGCTGCAATATCCATGACTGGATGGTGGGCTATGTCTATGTCACCGATGACCCCTGGTTCGCCGTCAGCGACGCGCAGGGCAAGCTGAATCTGGAGCAACTGCCGGCCGGTACGTACACAGTCAGCCTGTGGCACCCGCAAGCGCCGGATATGCTGCCGCAGGCTGCCGGCCAGTTGCAGCTGACTGAGGCTGGCAGCCAGCAACGCTTTACCCTGACCACGCAGGGGCCCGTCAGTCAGGCAGCTCCGAGTGCGCCGGCCAGCGCCTTTGGGGATGCATTCAAGAAGGCTCGTGATGCTGCGCAATAGCTTTCAGGCGCGCATCGCCGGCGTACTGGTGCTGCTGCTGTTGGTGGTAGTTGGCGCACTCTATGTAGCCGTGCAAACCGCCACCAATGCCGCTGTACGCAGCCAGGCGCGTGAGCAACTGGATGTGGGTAGCCTGGTTTTTCAGCAGTTGCTCGAAGTGCGCGGTCGCCAGTTGCACGATGCGGTGCAGGTGCTGGCCGCTGATTTCGGCTTCAAGGATGCAGTAGCCAGTGGCGATAGCGAGACCATCCGCTCGGCGCTGCTCAATCATGGCGCACGAATCAATGCCAGCGCAGTGATGATGCTGGGGTTGGATGGCAATCTGGAGGTCAGCAGTGACCGACAAATCAGCGATGAGACGGCCAAGCGCCTGAGCACTCAGGTGATGCAGCGTCAGCGTGAAGGTGTGCAGATATTTCTGATGCCAATCGCCGACAAGATCTACCTGCTGGTGGAGGCCACTGTTAGCGCGCCGTTGCCGATTGCCCGGGTGATGATGGGCTTTCAGGTTGATGACGTATTTGCCGCCGAACTGCGTGAGTTGACCCATCTGGATCTGACTCTGCGGGCGACCCAGGATGGTGTGGCCGATATCTGGATCAGTACCCTGCAGCCGGCGCAGCGTGAGCAACTGCAAGGCAGCATGGCTGAGCTGGCCAATGATGCGATAAGTCAGATAGGTGAAGAGGCCTACCTTAATCAGACTCTGGTACTGGCCGGTGGTGAAGGCTATGAAGTGCGTGCGCTGCTGCACAAGTCCCTGAGTCAGGCGCAAGAGGCGTTTGCTCCGCTTGATCAGAATATTCTGCTGATTGCCCTGGTGGCGCTGACGGCGTCCCTTGTTGGCGCCTTATTGCTGGCACGTTCGGTGTCGCAGCCTGTGCAGCAACTGGCGGCCGTCGCCGAGCGGGTGCGCCAGGGCGATTATCAGGCCAGCCTGGATCTGCAGCGCATTGATGAATTGGGGCGTTTGGCCACCGCCTTCAAGTCCATGCAGCAGGGTATCGCCGAGCGTGAACGGCAGCTGGCGCACAACGCCTTGCATGATGCATTGACCGGTCTACCCAACCGCACTTTGGCGCTGGAGCGTCTGGGCAGTGCGATCACCGCCGGGCGGCAGACGGCCTTGCTTTACCTGGGAGTGGCGAATTTTCGTGTGGTCAATGAAAGCCTCGGAGCAGAGGGTGGCGACCTGGCGCTGCAGCAATTGAGCCGGCGCCTGCAGGCGATTCTGCGGCCCGGCGATAGCGTGGCGCGGATTATTGGTGACGAGTTTCTTCTGTTGCTGGAAAACACGGACAGCGACAGCGCTGTAGGGATCGCTGACAAGGTGCAGCAACTGCTGCTCAAGCCGCTGCGCGTTGCCACCCATGACTTCACCCTGGATTGTCGCATCGGCATTGCCAGTTACCCGGTCGATGGCAATGCCCCGGAAGAGTTGCTGCGCCGGGCGAGCATCGCCATGCAGGATGCGGCCGGTATGCCCAGCCATCTGCAGGTTTACCAGCGTGGCCGCGATGACGCCCAGCAGCGGCAGATTCGCCTGATCCGTGATCTGCGCCATGCCTCCGAAAAGGCTGAGCTGTTGTTGCACTACCAGCCAAAACTGGACATTACCGCCGGTCAGGTGCGCCAGGCCGAAGCCTTGTTGCGCTGGCAGCATCCGGTGCTGGGCATGGTCTCGCCGGGGGAGTTTATTCCGCTGGCCGAGCGCACCGGCAGCATCCAGCTGTTGACTGCCTGGGTGATCGAGGAGGTCATGCGCCAGTTGCGCGAGTGGGCCGGTCGTGGCCTGCGCGTACAGGTGTCGCTGAATATCTCCACCGAAGACCTGATTGATCCGCAGTTGCCGACGCGGGTCAGCAAACTGTTGGCCGATTACCAGGTGCCGGCCGAACAGCTGATTTTTGAGATCACCGAAAGCGGTGTGATGCTCAATCCCGAGGTCGCCCTGCAGGTGCTACATGGTCTGCGGGCGTGCGGTATCAGCCTGTCGGTAGACGACTTTGGTACGGGCTATTCTTCCCTGACACAACTCAAACGTATGCCAGTGCAGGAACTGAAGATCGACCAGTCGTTTATCCGTGACCTAGACGATGCCAGTGAAGACTCAGTGATCGTGCGTTCGACCATCGAAATGAGCCACAGCCTGGGCCTCAAGGTTGTGGCCGAGGGCGTCGAGTTCGAGCGCAGCTTGCAACTGCTTGGGCGCTGGCAGTGTGATACCGCCCAGGGCTACCTGATCAGCCGGCCGTTGGCGGCGAAAGCCTTTGAAACCTGGATGGCGCAATACACTCACGCCTCCTCGACTCTGGTGCATTGACCATGACTCAATTGCCACGCTGCATTGCCCTGTTGTTCGGTCTGCTGGCCAATCTGGCCTGGGCCGATGGCCGCTTGCTGGCCACGGGTGGTGCCAGCAGCATTGAAGGCGCTGCGGGTGGTGGAATCACCCCCTGGGCGGTGCTTTCCGGCTATGGCGAGCGCGGCGAATGGGGGGCGGATGTATTCGCCACGCGAGTGGAAACCGCTGATTACCGTCTGGATGTGGCCGGTATTGGCGTTGCGTTCGATAACCGTATTGAGCTGTCCTACGCCCGCCAGCGTTTTGATCTGGGCACCCTGGCGCGCAACCTCAACCTGCCGGAAAACAGCCTGAGCCAGGATATCTTCGGTCTCAAGGTGCGCCTGTTTGGTGACCTGATCTACGACCAGCTGCCGCAGGTTTCATTGGGCATTCAGCACAAACGCCAAAAGGATTTTCTGATTCCCAGCCTGGTAGGCGCGCAGCGCAGTGAAGACACCGAAGGTTATATCACCGCCAGCCGGCTGATCCTCGGTGGTGCCTTTGGCTACAACCTGCTGCTCAATGGCGGTGTCCGTTATAGCCGTGCCAACGAGCTGGGGCTGCTGGGGTTTGGTGGGGATCGCCGCGACCGTCATTCCGTGCTCAAGGAAGGCTCCGTCGCCGTGCTGTTCAATCCGCGCTGGGCGCTGGGCGTTGAGTATCGCGAGAAGCCAGACAACCTGGGTTTTGCCGGAGAAAGTGACTGGGCGGACCTGTTTCTCGGCTATTTCCCCAACAAGAACCTCGCCGTAGTACTGGCGTATGCGCGTCTGGGGGAGATCGCCACGCTGGATAATCAGGATGGGGTCTACCTGTCCGTACAGGGGAGTTTCTAAGGATGCGCAGTCTGCTGTTGGTCGTCGTGTTCACCCTGGCGGCCTGCGCTCAGCAGCCAGCCAAAGACGACAGCCTGTACCGTGACCTGGGCGAGCAGGCCGGGATTACTCGGATTGTTGAAGGCATGCTGCTGAATATCGCCGCCGACCCGCGCATCGTTCGGCACTTCGAGAATATCGACATCGTGCGCCTGCGCGACAAGCTGGTGGAGCAGATCTGCGTTGAAGCCGGCGGCCCGTGCACCTACACCGGCGACAGCATGGAAGAAAGCCACAAAGGCCAGAACCTTACTCCGAGTGACTTCAACGCCCTGGTGGAAAACCTGCAGGATGCAATGAGCGCCCAGGGCGTGCCCATGCCAGCGCAGAACCGCCTGCTAGCGCGGCTCGCACCGATGCGCGCGCAGGTGATTGATCGTTAGAGCCTCTTTACGATCTGCTGCGCGTCGGCCCTGCTGCGTTAAAAACAGGCTCGAAATGCTCATTTACACCAGTAAATTCGCGTGCGAGTCCAGTCTGCTTCCTCGCCTTAATGACCAGCCGGAGGCTATGACTGGCGTAGCGCCTTGCACGGCTCTAACTCGCGAGACCATAAAGCGGTTCTTGAGCTAAGTCTTCAGCGCAAAGTCTGGGCAATCGCCAGAATATCGGCGCGGTGGCTGATCACCAGGCTGAGTTCACCGTTCTCACCGATAAAGTCCTGCGGCGGCATCAGCTTCTGGTAGGCGGCCAGCTCTTGCAGCGGCGGCAGCTCAGCGTCTGGTGTGCGTTCCTTGATGGAGTGGTAGAGCGCCAGGTTGACCAGATCGAGCAATTGCAGGCTATGCCCCGGGCTGCGTTGCCAGTTGCCGGTGTCGCGGATGATCTCGATATATTCGTTATGCACTGACCATTTCTTCAACACGATAATGCCGAGCGATTTGCTGTATTCGCGGCACAGCTTGTAATACAGCTCGCTGGAGGGCGTTACGCTTTCGTTTCTGAACGCCGAGAGTACGGCCAGGGTGCCCACTTCGCTGAGCAGGCTGGCCAGTAGGGCGTGTTCCGCCGTCACATGGCCCAGCAGGCGTGCCAGCATGGCGCAGGTGCTGGCTTTGATTACCAGGCGCTCCCAGGCATCGACAAACAAGCGCTTATGCCCTGGGCTGTGCAAGGTGAACAGGCTTTTGATGCTGTGCACCATGGTGATTCGGTCGACTTCACCCATGCCGAGCAGGCCGATCACTTCGTGCAGCGTCTTGGGCGCCAAGGTATGCCGATACAGTGCGCTGGACGCATGTTTCATCAGCAGGGCGCTGAGGGCCGGGTCGCGGCTGATCAGGCGCACCAAGTCCTTTAGCGAAATATTCGGGTCACCCAACGCGCGGCGGATATCCAGGGTGATGGTCGGCAGGCTGGGCAATTGCTCTTCGCCTTGCATCAACTGCGAGACTACGCGCCGGTAGATTGAGTAATCGGATGCTTCGCTCTGCAACACACACCTCCAGCCTTATGGATGCAGTCTAGATGGCCGTTACACGCGTGGCACAAGTGGCGATGGATGGCTGTAATCCGCGAAGAGTGTGGCGTTGCGCTTTAAACAGCTGTTTACAGGAAGTTCCTATGCCTGGAGTTTTTTGCAAAAACTCCAGAGCTTTTTGTAAGAAGCGGTCATGCTTCTGCCACTAAATTCCGTGCTCGATTTACGCGGTGCGCAGGTTTCTGCCCATTGGCTTGCTTCGGCAGGCCTGTGCAGTTGGGCTAGACCTAATACACACAGTGAGCAAATAAGGGGTAAGGCGTGATCGTAATAGCCCGTCTGACCTTGTCCGAAATTGCGCCTGCGCATGCCGTGGTGAGTGGTGCTGAGTTTTTACCGGCGTGCAGCGGTTGCAAGAACCTTAAATGCGCGCAGGGCCTGGCCAGGTGTAAGGCGCTGGCAGGCAATTAAAAGGATTTTCACGGGCGAATGTCTTGCGGCATACGCCCGTTGTTGTATTGGGGCCTTAAAGCCTTTTTACGATCTCGCGAGCTCAAGCGTTGCAGGGCAGTTTTTAGTCCAGCAGAGAAGACGCGCAGCAGATCGTAAGCAGGTTCTTTGTGTCTCGGTTGCGGTAACCGGCTTCACCTGCATAGGCAGGCGTGCAATGCCACATTGGCGATGGGGGCTACTCCCTGTTGCTTGAATAACAACAATCAAGAGGGGAGCTCCCCAATGACTGCAAATACTCCGATGCTCGTCACCTTCGTGGTGTACATCGCACTCATGGTGCTGATTGGCCTGTTCGCGTACATGCGCACCAAGAACCTTTCCGATTACATCCTGGGCGGTCGTAGCCTGGGTAGTTTCGTCACCGCCCTGTCGGCGGGTGCTTCGGACATGAGCGGCTGGCTGCTGATGGGCCTGCCAGGTGCGGTATACCTGTCTGGTCTGTCCGAAGGCTGGATCGCCATCGGCCTGATTGTCGGGGCTTACCTGAACTGGTTGTTCGTTGCTGGCCGTCTGCGCGTGCAGACCGAGCACAATGGCAACGCCCTGACCCTGCCGGATTACTTCACTCACCGTTTTGAAGACAGCAGCCGCGTGCTGCGCATCTTCTCGGCGCTGGTGATTCTGGTGTTCTTCACCATCTACTGCGCCTCGGGCGTTGTGGCCGGTGCCCGTCTGTTTGAAAGCACCTTCGGCATGTCCTACGAGACGGCGCTGTGGGCCGGTGCTGCAGCGACCATCGCCTACACCTTTATCGGTGGTTTCCTGGCGGTGAGCTGGACTGACACCGTGCAGGCTACCCTGATGATCTTCGCCTTGATCCTCACGCCGGTCGTGGTGCTGATTGCCACCGGTGGTGCCGATGCGACCTTCGCAGCAATCGAACTGAAAGATGCAACCAGCTTCGACATGCTCAAGGGCGCGACCTTTGTTGGCGTGATCTCCCTGATGGCCTGGGGCCTGGGTTACTTCGGCCAGCCGCACATCCTGGCGCGTTTCATGGCCGCTGATTCGGTGAAGTCGATCCCGGCAGCCCGCCGTATCTCCATGACCTGGATGATCCTGACCCTGGCAGGCGCTGTGGCTGTGGGCTTCTTCGGTATTGCGTACTTCTCCGCCAACCCGGACCTCGCTGGCCCGGTGACCGAGAACCCAGAGCGCGTATTTATCGAGCTGGCCAAGCTGCTGTTCAACCCGTGGATCGCCGGCATCCTGTTGTCCGCCATCCTGGCTGCGGTCATGAGCACCCTGAGCTGCCAGTTGCTGGTGTGCTCCAGTGCCCTGACTGAGGACTTCTACAAAGCCTTCCTGCGTAAAGATGCGTCGCAGACCGAGCTGGTATGGGTCGGCCGTGGCATGGTGCTGCTGATTGCGATCGTCGCCATCATGCTGGCTGCCAACCCGGAAAACCGCGTGCTGGGCCTGGTGTCCTACGCCTGGGCAGGTTTCGGTGCCGCATTTGGTCCGGTGGTGATCCTCTCGCTGGTCTGGAAGCAGATGACTCGCAACGGCGCGTTGGCCGGCATGCTGGTCGGTGCCCTGACCGTGATCCTGTGGAAGAACTTCCTCGGCCACCTTGGCCTGTACGAAATCATCCCGGGCTTTATCTTCGCCACCCTCGCCATTCTGGTGTTCAGCAAGATCGGCAGCGGCCCTTCGGCCAGCATGATCAAGCGCTTCGACGAAGCCGAGAAGGAATACCAGTCGGTCTGATGGGTTGAGATCCCTGGCAACTGACTGGTCGCTCAGTTGCCCCGCGGACCTGCTTCGCGGTGATGTGCGTGCGACCCGATAGCGCTTCGCCGGCCCACACCTTTGGTGTTGGGCCGGTTTTTTTATGGCTGGCCATCCATGGCCGCCACCCTTCGGGCCGTTGCTATGCGACGTAAAAAATTGTTCCAGACAATTTTTTATGGTCTGCCTGCCATAAGGCCGCATCCAGCGAGCAGCGTCTTTACGCGACGTTAAAAATGGCACCTGGCCTTTTTATGCTCGAAATAAAATCTCCGGCACCGCGCTGCGCTTTCGATTGGCCGCGGGTTTGGCTAAGGTGGCGGGGTTTGCCTTAATCGAGCTGTCCGTACAGGTTCTGCATGACTCAATCACCGAAAGACCCGCTGCATGGTGTGACCCTTGAAGCCATTCTCACCGCCCTGGTTGCCCAGTACGGCTGGGATGGGTTGGCCGAGCGGATTGATATCCGCTGTTTCAAGAGCGACCCAAGCATCAAGTCCAGCCTGACTTTCTTGCGCAAGACGCCCTGGGCGCGGGACAAGGTCGAAACCCTGTATATCCGCTCGCAGGCGCGCAAATAGGCCCTAAGACCCTGTTCGAAATCTGGCACCCTTGTTGCAATACATCTGCAAACGCCGCGAAGCGTCAAAAAACCGCGGCCAGTGGAGGTAGTGATGAGCCAGGGTGTTGAATTCAATCGCTTGATGCTGGAGATGCGTTCCATGCAGGCCGACGCCATGGCGCGTCAGAAGCCTGTCGCCAGCACACCGGAACCCGGTGCGCCGAGCTTTTCCGAGATGCTCGGGCAGGCCGTGGGCAAGGTCAACGAAACCCAGCAGGCCTCCAGCAAGCTGGCAACCGCCTTTGAAATGGGCACCAGCGGCGTGGATTTGACGGACGTGATGATCGCGTCGCAGAAAGCCAGCGTTTCCTTTCAAGCCATGACCCAGGTGCGCAACAAGCTGGTTCAGGCTTATCAAGACATTATGCAGATGCCGGTTTAAGGGTAGGGCTGAATCATGGCTGAAGCCGTCGCTGCAAACGTACCTGCCACCACCGGTGGTGATGAGCCGAAGAAACCGCTGTTCGGCCTGACCTTTCTGGAAAACCTCGCCGACATGTCGATGTTGCGCCAGATCGGCCTGCTGGTCGGTCTGGCCGCCAGCGTGGCGATCGGCTTTGCCGTGGTGCTGTGGTCGCAGCAACCGGACTACCAGCCGTTGTATGGCAGCCTCGATGGTATGGATGCGTCCCAGGTGATGGAGACGCTGTCCGCCGCCGATATCAAGTACACCGTGGAACCGAATTCCGGCGCGTTGCTGGTCAAGTCTGATGACCTGGCCCGTGCGCGTATGCGCCTGGCTGCTGCTGGTGTTGCACCGAAGGACAATAGCGTCGGTTTTGAAATCCTCGACCAGGAGCAAGGCCTGGGCACCAGCCAGTTTATGGAAGCCACCCGCTACCGCCGTGGCCTGGAAGGCGAGCTGGCGCGTACCGTTTCCAGCTTGAACAACGTCAAGGCGGCTCGCGTACACCTGGCCATTCCGAAGAGTTCGGTATTTGTGCGCGACGAGCGCAAGCCCAGTGCCTCGGTGCTGGTGGAGCTGTATTCCGGGCGTGGTCTGGAGCCGAGCCAGGTGATGGCCATCGTCAATCTGGTTGCCAGCAGTGTGCCGGAAATGGACAAGGCGCAAGTCACTGTAGTCGACCAGAAGGGCAACCTGCTCTCGGATATTCAGGAAATGTCCGAGCTGACCATGGCCGGCAAGCAGTTCGATTACAGCCGTCGTATGGAAAGCCTGTTTACCCAGCGCGTGCACAACATCCTGCAACCGGTACTGGGTTCGGGCCGCTACAAGGCTGAAGTGTCGGCTGATGTGGATTTCAGCGCGGTGGAATCCACCTCGGAAATGTTCAACCCGGATCAACCGGCGCTGCGCAGTGAGCAGTCGGTCAATGAACAACGTACCAGCAGCCTGCCGCCGCAAGGTGTGCCGGGTGCTCTGGCCAATCAGCCGCCGGGTGCTGCGGCAGCTCCCGAGCAAGCAGGTGGCGCGGCTGCGGTGCCCGGCCCGGTTGCCGCCGGGCAGCCGCTGCTGGATGCCAACGGTGAGCAGATCATCGATCCAGCTACCGGCTTGGCCATGTTGGCGCCGTATCCGGCGGACAAGCGCGAGCAGTCCACCCGCAACTTCGAGCTGGATCGTTCGATCAGCTACACCAAGCAGCAGCAAGGCCGTTTGCGCCGCCTGTCGGTAGCTGTGGTGGTGGACGATCAGGTCAAGGTCGATGCGGCCACTGGCGAAACCACTCGGGTGCCATGGAGCAGTGATGATATGGCACGCTTTACCCGTCTGGTGCAGGACTCGGTGGGTTTTGACGCCAGCCGTGGCGATAGCGTCAGCGTGATCAATACGCCGTTCTCCGCCGAGCTAGGCGAGGAGATGATTGATATTCCGTTCTACACCCAGCCGTGGTTCTGGGATGTGGTCAAGCAAGTGCTCGGCGTGCTGTTTATCCTCATATTGGTATTCGGTGTGCTGCGGCCTGTGCTCAACAACATCACCAATGGTGGCAAAGGCCAGGGTGATGGCCGTGATGGTGATGTCGAGCTGGGTGAAATGGGCGCGCTGGGTGGCGATCTGGCCGAGGACCGTGTGAGTCTGGGCGGCCCGCAAAGCATCCTCCTGCCGAGCCCGAGTGAGGGGTATGATGCACAATTGAACGCCATCAAGAGCCTGGTCGCCGAAGACCCAGGCCGCGTAGCCCAGGTTGTGAAAGAGTGGATTAACGCCGATGAGTGAGAATCGAACTGCCACTAAATTGAGCAAGGTCGACAAGGCCGCGATTCTGCTGCTGTCGCTGGGTGAGACCGATGCCGCTCAGGTGCTGCGTCACCTGGGGCCGAAGGAAGTACAGCGGGTAGGCGTGGCTATGGCCGGCATGCGCAATATCCAGCGCGAGCAGGTTGAGCAGGTGATGGGCGAGTTCGTCGACATCGTCGGCGATCAGACCAGTCTGGGCGTCGGTGCCGATGGCTATATTCGCAAGATGCTGACTCAGGCGCTGGGTGAAGACAAAGCCGGCAACCTGATCGACCGTATCCTCCTCGGCGGCAGTACCAGCGGTCTGGACAGCCTGAAATGGATGGAACCGCGTGCCGTTGCCGACGTGATCCGTTACGAGCACCCACAGATTCAGGCCATTGTGGTGGCCTATCTCGATCCCGATCAGGCCGGTGAAGTGCTTGGCCACTTCGATCACAAGGTACGTCTGGATATCGTCCTGCGCGTATCGTCGCTGAACACCGTGCAACCGGCTGCGCTGAAAGAACTCAACCAGATTCTCGAGAAGCAGTTCTCTGGCAGCTCCAACACCACCCGCGCCGCGCTCGGCGGGGTTAAGCGTGCCGCCGATATCATGAACTTCCTCGACAGCTCGGTCGAAGGCCAACTGATGGACTCGATCCGCGAAGTCGACGAAGACCTCTCCAGCCAGATCGAGGACCTGATGTTCGTCTTCGACAACCTTGCCGATGTCGACGATCGTGGCATCCAGGCGCTGCTGCGCGAGGTGTCTTCTGACGTACTGGTGCTGGCGCTCAAAGGTGCCGACGAGGCGATCAAGGAAAAAGTCTTCAAGAACATGTCCAAACGTGCCGCCGAACTGCTGCGCGACGATCTGGAAGCCAAAGGCCCGGTACGCGTCAGCGACGTGGAAACCGCGCAGAAGGAAATCCTCACCATCGCCAGACGTATGGCCGAGGCCGGAGAAATTGTCCTGGGCGGCAAAGGCGGCGAGGAAATGGTCTAACGCATGTCCAGTAAAGAGCCGCCTAGCGAGCTGATTCGCGCCAAGGACCTCAAAGGCGTTGATGTGTGGACGCTGCCCAGCTTCGACCCGGAAGTCGAAATACCTGAACCAGGCGAAGAAGAGCAGGCTTCCGAGCAGCCTGTTGAGGCGAGTGAGCAGGCGCCGGCCGAAAGCGAAGACGTGGCCCTGGAAGACGTCAAACCCTTGACGCTGGATGAATTGGAGGCGATCCGCCAAGACGCCTACAACGAGGGTTTTGCCACGGGCGAGAAGGACGGCTTCCATGCCGGCCAGCTGAAGGCCAAGCAGGAAGCCGATATGGCCCTGGCCGCCAAACTGGCTGGGCTGGAGCAATTGATGACGCAACTGTTCGAGCCGATTGCCGAGCAGGATCAGCAGCTTGAAGAAGCCATGGTCAGTCTGCTCGGGCAGATGGTGCGCCAGGTGATTCAGCGTGAGCTGGTCAGCGACTCCAGCCAGATTCGTCAGGTGCTCAGCGAGGCGCTCAAGCTGCTGCCGATGGGCACCGGCAACATCCGTATTCACGTCAATCCGCAAGATTTCGAGATGATCAAGGCCCTGCGTGAGCGTCACGAGGAGAGCTGGCGGATTCTCGAAGACGCTTCCTTGCTGCCTGGCGGTTGCCGGGTGGAAAGTGAACTCAGCCGTATCGACGCCACTGTGGAAACCCGTCTGAACCAGGCCATCAAGCAGTTGTTCGAGCAACAGCGCGAACAGGCGGCGCACCCGCCGGAGGCCGATTTACATACTGATCTGGATGCTCAGCCGTTGGCGGTTCCTCAGAAGGATACGCCCGAGGTAGATGCTCCTCAGGCTGATAACCAGGCGAGCCCGGATGCGCCTTGATCGGGTGAGTTTCGCCAAACGCCTGGCCGGCTACAGTGAGGCCGTGGCACTGCCAACTCAGCCGTTGGTCGAAGGCCGCCTGCTACGCATGGTCGGCCTGACCCTGGAAGCTGAAGGTCTGCGCGCTGCTCTGGGCAGCCGCTGCCTGGTGATCAACGACGACAGCTATCACCCTGTACAGGTCGAAGCCGAGGTGATGGGCTTCTCTAACGGCAAGATCTTCCTGATGCCGGTCGGCAGTCTGGCCGGCATTGCTCCAGGTGCTCGTGTGGTGCCGTTACCGGATACCGGGCGTCTGCCGATGGGCATGTCGATGCTCGGACGGGTGCTCGATGGCACCGGTCGCGCCCTCGATGGCAAGGGCGGCATGAAGGCCGAAGACTGGGTGCCAATGGATGGCCCAGCGATCAACCCGCTCAACCGTCACCCGATCAGTGAGCCGCTGGATGTCGGCATCCGCTCCATCAATGGCCTGCTCACCGTCGGCCGTGGCCAGCGTCTTGGCCTGTTTGCCGGCACGGGTGTGGGTAAGTCGGTGCTGCTGGGCATGATGACGCGCTTTACCGAGGCTGACATTATCGTGGTCGGGTTGATTGGTGAGCGGGGCCGCGAAGTTAAGGAATTTATCGATGAGATCCTCGGGCACGAGGGCCTCAAGCGTTCAGTGGTCGTAGCCTCGCCGGCCGACGATGCGCCGCTGATGCGCCTGCGTGCGGCAATGTATTGCACGCGCATTGCCGAGTATTTCCGCGATAAGGGCAAGAATGTCCTGTTGCTGATGGACTCGCTGACCCGTTTCGCCCAGGCCCAGCGGGAAATCGCCCTGGCCATTGGCGAGCCGCCGGCAACCAAAGGCTACCCGCCATCGGTGTTTGCTCGCCTGCCCAAGCTGGTCGAGCGCGCCGGCAATGCGGAGAAGGGCGGCGGGTCGATTACCGCGTTTTATACCGTGCTCAGTGAAGGCGACGACCAGCAAGACCCGATTGCCGACGCCGCCCGCGGTGTGCTCGACGGCCATATCGTGCTGTCGCGTCGCTTGGCTGAGGAGGGGCATTATCCGGCCATCGATATCGAAGCCTCGATCAGCCGGGTGATGCCGCAGGTGGTCAGCGAAGAGCATCTGCGCCTGTCACAGCGCTTCAAACAGCTGTGGTCGCGCTATCAACAGAGCCGCGACCTGATCAGTGTCGGTGCTTATGTACCCGGTGGGGATGCTGACACCGACCTGGCCATCGCGCGCCAGCCAGCCATGGTCAAGTACCTGCGGCAGAACCTGCAGGACAACGAAAGCCTGGAAAGCAGCAGCGCGCAGCTGGCGGCGACCTTCAACCCTGCCGCAGCGGGCGTGTAAGCCATGGCGCAAAGCCGCGCCGCGCGCCTGGCTCCAGTGGTCGATATGGCCGAGCGTGCCGAACGTGAAGCGGCCTTGCAGCTGGGGCGTTGCCAGGGGCTGTTACGCCAGGCCGAAGTGCAGCTGGGCGATCTGGAGCGCTACCGCGGGGATTACCAGCAGCAATGGATCAGCGAAGGCCAGCGCGGCGTCTCCGGCCAGTGGCTGATGAACTATCAGCGCTTTCTTACCCAGCTGGAAACCGCCATCGGCCAGCAGCGCAACAGCGTCGACTGGCACCGCGCCAATATGGAAAAAGTGCGCGAGGTCTGGCAGCAGCGTTATGCGCGTCTGGAGGGTTTACGCAAGCTGGTCAAACGTTATCAGGACGAAGCGCGCCTGGCCGAAGACAAGCGTGAGCAAAAACTGCTGGATGAGCTTTCACAGCGCATATCCGCCCGTGATTCGCAGCCTTGAGCGCGACTTGCCGTTTACTTGAAACTGAAGGCGACACATCAACTCAGCCGAAACAGTTGCCGCCTGGGCATTGCGATGCTACATCTTGATCATGCATAACCTGCAGTCTGGCCCATCTGAACGTGCGGCCTGGTCTTTTCGTTGATAGGAGTAATTCATGGCCATCACCTCGCTGCCCTCATCCGATGGGCAAGAGCTGACCATTCTGATTCAGGGACGCTTCGATTTCGGTGCGCATCAGGAATTTCGCAATGCCTACGAACGCGTCAATACCACCCCGCAGCGTTACGTCGTAGACCTCAAGGACACCACCTACCTAGACAGCTCGGCGCTTGGCATGCTGTTGCTGTTGCGTGATCACGCTGGCGGCGACAGTGCGCAGATTCGTCTGCTCAACTGCAACCCGGATGTACGCAAGATCCTCGCTATCTCGAATTTCGAGCAACTGTTCAAGATCGCCTGACGCGGGGCGCGTGCCATGGCAGAGCGTCTGTCCATTCTGATTGCCGAGGACAACGCGGCTGACCGCATGCTGTTGTCGACCATCGTCAGTCGTCAGGGCCACAGGGTACTGACTGCCAGTAATGGCCTGGAAGCCGTGGCACTGTTTGAGCAGGAGCGTCCACAGCTGGTGCTGATGGATGCCTTGATGCCGGTCATGGACGGCTTTGAAGCCGCGCGGCGGATCAAGCAGGTCGCCGGCGAAGAACTGGTGCCGATCATCTTTCTTACCTCACTGACCGAAGGCGAAGCCCTGGTGCGCTGCCTGGAAGCCGGCGGTGACGACTTTCTGGCCAAGCCCTATAACCGGGTGATTCTCGAAGCCAAGATCAAGGCCATGGATCGCCTGCGCCGCCTGCAGGACACCGTGCTGCAGCAGCGCGACCTGATTGCCATGCACAACGAACACCTGCTCAACGAGCAGCGTGTAGCCAAGGCGGTGTTCGACAAGGTCACTCATTCCGGTTGTCTGGATGCGCCGAATATCCGTTATCTGCAATCGCCCTATGCAGTGTTTAACGGCGATCTGCTGCTGGCTGCGTTCAAGCCGTCCGGCGGTATGCATGTGCTGTTGGGCGACTTCACCGGTCACGGTTTGCCTGCGGCGATTGGTGCGATGCCGCTGGCCGAGGTGTTCTACGGCATGACGGCCAAGGGCTATTCGCTGGCTGAAGTGCTGCGCGAGATCAACGCCAAGCTCAAACGCATTCTCCCGGTCGGGGTGTTTTGCTGCGCCACGGTTTTGAATATCAGTTTCCAGCGCCAGGTGGTCGAAGTGTGGAACGGCGGCCTGCCAGATGGCTATCTGCTGCGCGGCAGTGGCGAGCGCTTGCCGCTGGTATCGCGGCATTTACCGCTGGGCGTGCTGGAGCCAACCGCGTTCAACGACAAGTACGAGGTTTATCCATTGGCGCTGGGGGATCGGGTTTTCCTGCTTTCCGATGGCGTGCTGGAGGCCTGTAACAAGCAGGGCGAGTTGTTCGGGGAGGGGCGTCTGCTTGAGGTGTTTGCCGCCAATCGGCAGCAAACGGCGCTGTTTGGCGAGATTCAGCAGGCGCTGACCCGCTTCAGTGGTGAGCAGCAGGATGATGTCAGTCTGCTTGAAGTCAGTCTGGTCGATGACGCCGAACTGAGCCGGCCGCCGCTGGCCTTCGCCGACAATGGCCAGAGCCATTCACTGGACTGGTCGGCCAGCTTCGAGTTTCGCGGAGAAACTCTGCGCCATTTCAACCCGTTGCCGTTCCTCTTGCAGCTACTGCTTGAGGTGCAGGGCTTACGGCCTCAGGGCGGCGCCTTGTTCAGTGTGCTGGCCGAGCTGTATTCGAATGCCTTGGAGCATGGCGTGCTAGGCCTGGACTCGGCGCTCAAGGCAAATGCCGAGGGTTTTGCCGAGTACTACCGTCAGCGCAGCGTAAGGTTGGCAGCGCTGACCGATGGGTTTGTGCGCTTTCATCTGCAATTGTTGCCTGAGGGCGCGGGTGGACGGTTGGTCGTGCGGGTTGAAGACAGCGGCTCGGGTTTCGATGCGCAGCAATTGCCGACAGAACCCCGCGATGCCCATAGCTTGAGCGGTCGCGGGCTGGCGCTGGTCAGGCAGTTGAGTGAACGTTGCAGTTGGGGCGACGGCGAACCGGGGGTGCGCGTGGAGTTTTCCTGGTTGCCTGGGGCATAATCCAAGGCAATACGCGAGGGGAGCGAGCAGTTGTCCGATATTCACCTTGATAGCGCAGTATTGGCGGCTTTGCAGGACGTCATGGAAGATGAATACCCGGTTCTGCTGGATACCTTCCTGATCGACTCCGAAGAGCGCCTGCTGGTGTTGCGTCAGGCTGAGCGGGCAGCCGATGCGCAGAGTCTGCGCTTGGCAGCTCACAGCTTCAAAGGCAGCTGCAGCAATATGGGTGCACTGATGTTGGCCGGGCTGTGCAAACAGCTGGAGGAGGCCGGGCGGCGTGAGCAGTTGGAGCTGGCCCCTGATCTGGTTGAGCAGATCGAGCGTGAATTTGCCATCGTGCGCATTCTTCTCAAGTCCGAGCGGCAGCGTTATCGGCACTAGCCTTGCTGCTTCTGTCTCTAGTCGCTACATTTTTTCCTGCTGAACCTGCCCGCCAACAAGTTGGCCCGCGCCTTGCAAAACTCTCCACACGACCAACCCCGAGCGGAGAGTATCCATGTCCGTTGCCCCCGATCTGCTGCTCAAGTCGGCACCTGAAGTAAAGCCCAGGGCTGCTGCATCAAAACCGCCGGAAAAACCTGCGCAGCCCAATAGAAATGAAGCTTCCAGCTTCTCTCAGGTGTATGCCAAAGAGCGTCAGGCCAAGGCGGAAGAGCGCAACGATGCGTCCGCCAAGCCTGCGCGTGAGAGCAAAGTTGATAAAGACGAGCCGCAGGATGCGCAGGTGCCAGCTGCCGCTGGGCAGGCCGAGGTTGCCGATAGCGGCAAGCCTTTGCCGACTGACCCGGCAAGCGATGGCGCAGTGCTGGATCCGCTGCTGTTGCTCGGCATAACCGGCGAGATGCCGGCGGAAGAGGCTGAAGAGTTGGCGCCGGACACAGAGCCTGCGCCACTGCTGGTCACTACCGGCAGCCTGACCAGCTCAGGCCCGGCGAGCATGACTGAGGCCAGCTTCGATGCTGAGCTGGATTCACTTAACCAGCTGCCGGCAGTGCGCATGGCGTTGGAAATGGGTGCGAAGGAAAAACTGCAGGCCGATCAGGCCATAACTCCTTCAGCACAGGCGCAAAACGTCAGTCAGAGCTTGCTGGCCAGTCAAGTGGTACAGGATGAAACCCCGGTCGAGGTGGATAGCCTGGAACTGCCAGAGATACAGCTCGAAGCCCTCACCGGTAAAAGCCTGGAGGCGTTGAAGGAAGGCACGGCCAATAACGCGCCGGAGAACTTTGTCAGTAAGCTCAATGCCCTGACTCAGGCGATGAACCAACAAGTGACTCAGGCACGCGCGCCCTTATTGGCTGGCCAACCGGTGGCCATGCAGCAGGGTGGCTGGAGCGAAGCAGTTGTGGATCGGGTGATGGTAATGTCCAGCCAGAACCTCAAGTCGGCTGAGATTCAGCTGGATCCTGCAGAGCTCGGCCGTCTGGAAGTGCGCATCAGTGTCAACCAGGAGCAAAGCCAGGTGACATTCGCCAGCCCGCATGCTGGAGTGCGTGAAGCGCTGGACTCGCAGATGCACCGTTTGCGTGAGCTGTTCGCCCAGCAGGGCATGAACCAGCTCGACGTGAACGTCTCTGATCAGTCGCTTAGCCGCGGTTGGCAAGGGCAGGAAGGTGATGGTGGCAAAGGTCGTGGCGGCTCCTCCGGCGAGTTACTTGGCGCTGATGAGGAGCTGCATTCGAGTGCTGTCGAGTCTGCCCGCGCGACTTCTGTGAGTGCTCGTGGGTTGGTCGATTACTACGCATAGAGCGCTTGCTGCTGTAGTTGCATGCCCCACTGATCTAAACTGCATTTCGCCCGGCTCCCATTGTGTGGGAGCCGGGCGATTTTGTTTGGGGCGTGGGTTTATCTGATGCCTTGGTCGTATCACCCTTGGGTGCTACGCCACCCGTATTGAGCAGGTTTGTTAATAGACTGGCATAACACTTGCTCTTAACCCTTTGAAAACGGATAGAACTCCGAATAACGACGGATTATTGGCATGGCTAAGAAAGAAGCAGCACCAGCGCCGGCAAATGCTGAGGCGAAACCAGCCGGCAAAATGAAGCTGATCATTATCATCGTTATTGCGGTGTTGCTCGCTGTGGGTCTTTCCGTGGGTGGCACCTGGTTCTTTCTGAACAAGAAGGATGCCGGCGCTGAAGAGGCCAAGGCCAAGGCCGAAGCCAGTGCCGAGCCTGCGGTGCCAGTCAAGCAAGCGGCGATCTATGAAGAGCTGTCACCGGCCTTTGTGGTGAACTTCAATCATCAGGGCCGCGCCCGCTATATGCAGGTCAGTGTGGCCCTGATGACCCGTGATCAGGTCGCTCTCGATGCGCTCAAGGTGCATATGCCCGTGTTGCGTAATCGCCTGGTGATGCTGTTTTCCGGTCAGGACTTTGCTTCTTTGATTACCCCGGTGGGCAAGGAAATGTTGCGTCAGCAGGCCACCGCCAGCGTGCAGGAACTGGCCGAGAAAGAGACCGGCAAGGTTACGGTCGAGCAAGTGTTGTTCACCAACCTCGTGTTGCAGTAATCAGGAGCCGTATATGGCTGTGCAAGACCTGCTTTCCCAAGATGAAATCGATGCCCTGCTGCATGGTGTCGATGACGGCTTGGTTGAAACCGAGGACGAAGCCGAACCGGGAAGCGTCAAACAATATGACCTGACCAGCCAGGACCGCATCGTTCGTGGGCGCATGCCAACGCTTGAGATGATCAACGAGCGTTTCGCCCGCTACACCCGCATCAGCATGTTCAACCTGCTGCGCCGTTCTGCTGATGTGGCGGTGGGCGGCGTGCAGGTGATGAAGTTCGGCGAGTACGTGCACTCGCTGTATGTGCCGACCAGTCTCAATCTGGTGAAGATGAAGCCGCTGCGCGGTACGGGCCTGTTTATTCTCGACGCCAAACTGGTGTTCAAGCTGGTGGACAACTTCTTTGGTGGCGACGGTCGTCACGCCAAGATCGAAGGGCGCGAATTTACCCCAACCGAGCTGCGCGTCGTGCGCATGGTGCTGGATCAGGCCTTTATCGACCTCAAGGAAGCCTGGCACGCGGTGATGGATATCAACTTCGAGTACGTCAACTCGGAAGTGAACCCGGCGCTGGCCAACATCGTCAGCCCCAGTGAAGTGATCGTGGTGTCCACCTTCCATATCGAGCTGGACGGTGGTGGCGGCGATCTACATATCACCATGCCTTATTCGATGATCGAGCCGATCCGCGAGATGCTCGACGCAGGCTTCCAGTCCGATGTCGACGATCAGGACGAGCGCTGGATCAAGGCCCTGCGTGAAGACATTCTTGGCGTCAGCGTGCCTCTGGGCGCGACTGTTGCCCGTCGCCAGCTCAAGCTGCGCGACATTCTGCATATGCAACCCGGTGACGTGATACCGGTGGAGCTGCCGGAAAGCGTGGTGCTCTGCGCCAACGGGGTGCCCTCATTCAAGGTCAAGATGGGGGCGCATAAAGGCAAGCTGGCTTTGCAGGTGCTCGGCCCCATTGAGCGTAACCGCTAATCCCCCTATTCAACGCCAGCCGAGGAAAAACGATGGCAGACGAAAACGAGAACGAAGCCAGCTCCCCCGAGGAACAGGCACTTGCCGATGAGTGGGCGGCTGCATTATCCGAAGCCGGCGATGCCGGGCAGGACGATATCGACGCAATGCTCGCCGCCAGCGACCCGGGACCGGCGGCGCCACGTGCGCCGATGGAAGAGTTCGACAGTGCGCCGAAGATGAACCTGCCGGTTAATCTGGATGGGCCGAATCTGGATGTGATTCTGGATATCCCAGTGTCGATTTCCATGGAGGTCGGCAATACCGATATCACTATCCGCAACCTGTTGCAGCTCAACCAGGGGTCGGTGATTGAACTGGATCGTCTGGCCGGTGAGCCGTTGGATGTACTGGTCAACGGCACCTTGATTGCCCACGGTGAAGTGGTGGTGGTGAACGAGAAGTTCGGCATTCGCCTGACCGACGTGATCAGCCCTAGCGAACGCATCAAGAAGCTGCGCTAACCATGCATAGAATTCTTCTGCTGGGCCTGGCGCTCCCTTTCGCTGCAATGGCTGCGGAGCCGGCAGCGCAAACGGCTGTGCCTATTGCCGGAACAGGCATGGGCGGGCAGCTTGTACAGTTGTTGCTGGGCCTGCTGCTGGTGATCGGTTTGATCTTTCTGCTGGCCTGGCTGATGCGTCGGGTGCAGCAGATCGTGCCGCGTGGCGGTCAGGTGATCAAAGTGCTGGCAACCCAGGCGCTGGGGCCGCGTGATCGCCTGGTGCTGGTACAGGTGGGTAGCGAGCAGGTGTTGCTGGGGCTGACGCCTGGGAATATCACTTCGCTGCATGTGCTGAAAGAACCGGTGCATTTGCCGGATGCCGAGCCGGCCTCGACCGAGTTTGCCCAGCGTCTGATGGAGCTGTTGGGCAAGGACCAGAAGGACAAGTCCTGATGCTACGTTTGTTGTTGGTGCTGGTTTTCAGCCTGGGTGCTTCGCTTGTGTACGCTGCAGATCCGCCAACTGCCAGCACCTTGATTCAGTCGGGGAATAATCCGCTGTCCATTCCGGCAATAACCCTGAGCACCGACACGGCTGGTCAGCAGGAATATTCGGTCAGTCTGCAGATCCTGCTGATCATGACTGCGCTGAGCTTTATTCCAGCGTTTGTCATGCTGATGACCAGTTTTACCCGGATCATCATCGTCTTCTCGATTCTGCGTCAGGCGCTGGGGCTGCAGCAGACACCGTCGAACCAGATTCTGGTCGGGCTAGCGCTGTTTCTGACCATGTTTATCATGGCCCCGGTGTTCGACCAGATTAACCGCGAGGCACTGCAGCCCTACCTGAACGAGCAAATGCCGGCGCAGGAAGCGATCCTCAAGGCCGAAGGGCCGATCAAGAACTTTATGCTGTCGCAGACCCGTGAAAGCGATCTGGAGCTGTTTGTGCGTCTGTCCAAGCGCACTGATATCGCCAGCCCGGAAGAGGCGCCGCTGACCATTCTGGTGCCGGCATTTGTCACCTCCGAGCTGAAAACCGCCTTCCAGATCGGCTTTATGATCTTTATCCCGTTCCTGATCATCGACATGGTGGTGGCCAGTATTCTGATGGCGATGGGGATGATGATGCTCTCGCCGCTGATCATTTCCCTGCCGTTCAAGATCATGCTGTTTGTGTTGATTGATGGCTGGGCGCTGATTATGGGCACCCTGGCCGCCAGCTTCGGAGGCACATAGCCATGACTCCCGAGGTGGCTGTTGATCTGGTGCGCGATGCCTTGTGGCTGACGGCCATGATTGTGGGGATTCTGGTGGTTCCCAGCTTGATTGTTGGCTTGCTAGTGGCGATGTTTCAGGCGGCCACTCAAATTAACGAGCAGACCTTAAGTTTCTTGCCGAGGCTATTGGTGATCCTGCTGGTGCTGATTTTTGCGGGTCCCTGGCTGGTGCGCGAGCTGATGGAATACACCGAGACCCTGATCATGAATATTCCGATGCTGATCGGCTGACATGTTCGAGCTAAGCAACGAGCAGATCGGTGCATGGGTGGGCAGCTTTCTGTTGCCGCTGTTTCGTATTGCGGCGCTGTTGATGTTTATGCCGATCATTGGCACCCAGCTGGTTTCGGCGCGGGTGCGCCTCTACCTGTCCCTGGCCATTTGTCTGGTGATCATGCCGACCCTGCCGCCGATGCCGGTTATTGATGCGATCAGCGTGCAGGCATTTATCTGGATTGCCCAGGAAATTCTGATCGGCATGATGCTGGGTTTTGTTCTGCAGCTGTTCTTCCAGGTTTTCGTGATTGCCGGGCAGATCGTCGCCATGCAGATGGGCTTGGGTTTTGCCTCCATGGTTGACCCGGCTAACGGTATTTCGGTGCCGGTGATCGGTCAGTTGTTCATGATTCTGGTGACCCTGCTGTTTCTCGCCATGAACGCCCATCTGGTGGTGTTTGAAGTGCTGACTGAGAGTTTCTTCACCTTGCCAGTCGGCGGTGGCTTTCTGGTGGAAAACTACTGGGAAATTGCCAACAAACTGGGTTGGGTGTTGGGGGCGGCTCTGCTTCTGGTATTGCCGGCAATAACCGCATTGTTGGTGATCAATCTGGCATTCGGGGTGATGACCCGCGCTGCGCCGCAGTTGAATATCTTTTCTATCGGTTTCCCGCTGACTCTTGTGTTGGGTATGGTCATCGTTTGGATCGGCATGACCGACATCCTTGCGCAGTACCAGGTATTTGCCACCGAGGCGTTGCAATTCTTGCGTGAAATGGCGCGGGCGAATTAATCCATGGCCGAATCCGAGAGCGGTGCCGATAAAAGCGAGGAACCCACGGAGAAACGCCTACGCGAATCCCGTGAGAAGGGCCAGATTGCCCGTTCCAAAGAGCTCAATACCCTGGCTGTGACCCTCGGTGGTTTTGGTGGCATGCTGGCTTTCGGCGGCAGCATGGCCAATGCCATGCTCGACATCATGCGTGGCAACTTCTCGCTACCCCGTGACGTGATCATGGATGAGCGCAGCATGGCCCTGTGGCTTGCGGCATCTGGGCAGATTGCGTTGGAGGCCTTGTTCCCGCTTTTTGTGCTGCTGCTGATCGTATCGATTGTGGGGCCGATATCTCTCGGTGGCTGGCTGTTCTCTGCCGAAGCCATGGCGCCCAAACTCAGCCGAATGGATCCCTTGGCAGGGCTTAAACGCATGTTCTCGACCAGTGCTCTGGTCGAGCTGCTCAAGGCGTTGGCCAAGTTCATCCTGATTCTGCTGGTAGGTGTGGCCGTGTTGTCGGCCTGGCAGGACGATCTGTTGGCGATAGTGCATGAGCCGATAGAGTCGGCCATTCTGCACTCAGCCAGTGTGGTGGGGTGGAGCGCGCTGTGGATGTCTTGCGGGTTGATTCTGATTGCCGCCGTGGATGTGCCATTCCAGCTCTGGAGCAGCAAACAGAAGCTGATGATGACCAAGCAGGAAGTGCGCGACGAGTACAAGGACAGCGAGGGCAAGCCCGAGGTCAAGCAGCGTATTCGCCAGCTGCAGCGCGAAATGGCCGAGCGGCGCATGATGCAGTCGGTCCCTGACGCCGACGTGGTCATCACCAACCCGACGCACTTTGCCGTGGCCTTGAAGTACGACCCGACCAAGGGCAGTGCGCCGGTGCTGCTGGCCAAGGGCGGCGATTTCACTGCCTTGAAGATTCGCGAAATCGCCAACGAGCACAAGGTCATGGTGCTGGAGTCGCCGGCTCTGGCGCGGGCCGTGTTCTATTCCACCGAGCTGGATCAGGAAATTCCCGCCGGCCTGTATCTGGCCATCGCCCAGGTGCTGGCTTACGTCTATCAGCTGCGCCAGTACCAGGCCGGTAAGGGCAAACGCCCAGGGCCGCTACCGGAGATGCCAATCCCGCCGGATTTACGTCGCGACGAGTGACGGTGAGTGCCGATGTAGCTGGGTTAACTGTTGTTTGGTTTGTCCTGGCAAAGTTGGACAGCTTCTTGCAAAACCCTCCCCAAAGGCGCGACACGCGTCAAAAGATTGAATTGGCTGGGGTAGTGGTGTGGCAATAGATCGCTCACAAATGATCGGTGATGTGCGCAGCAACCTGTCGGGGTTGAAGCAGGGCAATCTGGGCATACCATTGATGCTGCTGGTCATGCTCGGCATGGTCATGCTGCCGATTCCGCCGTTTCTCCTCGATGTACTGTTCACCTTCAGCATTGCCCTGTCGATCGTTGTCCTGCTGGTGGCGATCTACGCCTTGCGCCCGCTGGATTTCGCGGTATTCCCGACCATTCTGCTGGCAGCAACCTTGCTGCGCCTGGCGCTTAACGTTGCCTCCACGCGGGTGGTGCTGCTCAATGGTCAGGATGGCCACGATGCTGCCGGTAAGGTGATCCAGGCCTTCGGTGAGGTGGTGATCGGCGGCAACTACGTGGTCGGTATCGTGGTGTTCGCCATTCTGATGATCATCAACTTCGTGGTGGTGACCAAGGGCGCCGGGCGTATCTCCGAAGTCAGTGCGCGTTTTACCCTGGACGCCATGCCCGGTAAGCAGATGGCTATCGACGCCGACCTGAATGCGGGTCTGATTGATCAGGTTGAAGCCAAGAAGCGCCGTTCTGAAGTGTCTCAGGAGGCTGACTTCTACGGCTCCATGGACGGTGCCAGCAAGTTCGTGCGCGGCGATGCGATTGCCGGCTTGCTGATTCTGTTTATCAACCTGATCGGCGGCATCGCCATCGGTATTTTCCAGCATGACCTGAGCTTTGCTGACGCGGGCCGCATCTACACCCTGCTGACCATCGGTGACGGCCTGGTGGCGCAGATTCCTTCGCTGTTGCTGTCGACTGCCGCAGCAATCATGGTGACCCGTGTTTCCAGCTCCGAAGACATGGGCGCCCAGGTCAATCGGCAGATGTTCGCTTCGCCACGCGCGCTGGCGGTGACAGCTGCGGTGATGATCGCCATGGGCCTGGTGCCCGGCATGCCGCATTTTTCCTTTATCAGCCTGGGTCTAGTGGCTGCCGGTGCTGCGTACTGGATAGCTAACAAGCAACGTGCAACCAAGGAAAACGAGATCAAGGAAGTGCAGCGCCAACAGGAATTGCTGCCAGCGCAGAAGGCGCAGGAGGTCAAGGAGCTGGGCTGGGACGACGTGACGCCGGTGGATATGGTCGGCCTGGAAGTGGGCTACCGCCTGATCCCGCTGGTAGACCGTAACCAGGGTGGCCAGCTGCTGGCGCGGATCAAGGGCGTGCGCAAGAAGCTGTCCCAGGAGATGGGCTTTCTCATGCCCTCGGTGCATATTCGCGACAACCTCGATCTGCAGCCCAATGCCTATCGTCTGACGCTAATGGGGGTCAGCGTGGCCGAGGCCGAGGTGTATCCGGACCGCGAACTGGCGATCAACCCAGGTCAGGTATTCGGCCCGCTTAACGGCATCGCCGCCAAAGACCCAGCATTCGGTCTGGAAGCGGTGTGGATTGACCCGACTCAGCGTGATCAGGCGCAGTCCCTCGGCTACACCGTGGTGGATGCCAGCACCGTGGTTGCCACCCATCTCAACCAAGTGCTGCACAAGCATGCCCATGAGCTGCTCGGCCATGAGGAAGTGCAGCAGTTGATGCAGCTGCTGGCCAAAAGTTCGCCGAAGCTGGCCGAGGAGCTGGTGCCAGGGATGATTTCCCTGTCGACCCTGCTCAAGGTGCTGCAGAGCCTGCTGCAAGAGCAAGTGCCGGTGCGCGATATCCGCACCATCGCCGAGGCCATCGCCAACGTCGCGGTGAAGAGTCAAGATCCCGCCGCGATGGTGGCGGCGGTACGCGTCGCGTTGGCCCGCGCGATCGTGCAAAGCATTGTGGGACTAGAGCTGGAGCTGCCTGTGATCACCCTGGAGCCCAGGTTGGAACAGATATTGCTCAACAGTATCCAGAAGGCCGGTCAAGGCTCCGAGGAGGGCATCCTCCTGGAACCTGGCATGGCCGAGAAGCTGCAGCGTTCCCTGGTGGAAGCGGCGCAGCGCCAGGAAATGCTCGGCAAACCAGTGATTCTGCTGGTAGCCGGTCCGGTCCGGGCGATGCTCTCGCGATTCGCGCGGCTGGCGGTTCCGAGTATCCATGTACTGGCATACCAGGAAATTCCGGATAACAAGCAGGTCACCATCGTTGCGACGGTGGGGCAGAACTAACCGAGGTTACAGGCCATGCAGGTCAAACGCTTTTTCGCCGCCGATATGCGTACCGCCATGAAGCTGGTGCGTGATGAGCTGGGTGCCGATGCCTCGATCATTGGCAATCGCCGGGTTGCTGGCGGTGTCGAGCTGACCGCCGCGCTGGATTATCAGGTGCCTGCCGCCCCCGCTCGTCAGCCCAACCCGGCGCTGGAAGCCGAGCTGCGCAAGACCCAGGCAAAAATCGCCACGGCCCAGGCAGAGCTGACCACCCGCACCCAGGTGGATGCCGGCAAAGACCGCCAGCTGTTTGGCGCCGCTGCGAGTCAGCCTGCTGACAGCTTGGCCGCGGTGATGCGCAAATCTCAGGCAGTGCCTGCTGCAACCGATCAGCGCGCCCTGGATGCCATGCGTTTCGAACTGCACGGCCTGCGTGAGCTGATTGAAGTGCAGCTGGGCTCGATTGCCTGGGGTCAGTTGCAGAATCGCCGCCCGCAGCAAGCTAATCTGTGGCGCCGCCTGCAGCGCATGGGGTTGTCGGCCGAATTGTCGAAAGCGTTGCTGGAACGTGTCAGCACTGTGACCGAACCGCGTCAGGCCTGGCGCATGTTGCTGGCGCATTTGGCCCACGCGATCAAAACGCCGAAGCAGGAACCTATGGATGAGGGCGGCGTGATCGCCCTGGTCGGCCCGGCTGGCATGGGCAAAACCACTACTCTGGCCAAGCTGGCCGCGCGCTACGTGCTCAAATACGGCGCACAGCATATTGCGCTGGTCAGTCTGGACAGCTACCGCATCGGTGCTCAGGAGCAGCTCAAGACCCTGGGGCGTATTCTCAATGTCCCGGTGACGCTGGTCGATCCTGGCCAGTCGCTGACCCAAGCCCTGGCACCGCTGGCGCGCAAGCGTGTGGTGCTGATCGACACCGCCGGCCTGCCCGCCAATGACCCGGCGCTGCGCATGCAACTGGAAACCCTGGCCAGTCGTGGCGTCAATGCAAAAAATTATCTGGTAATGGCCGCTACCAGCCAGGGCCAAGTGCTGAAAGCCGCCTACCATAGTTATAAGCGCTGCGGCTTGTCTGGCTGCATCCTGACCAAGGCGGATGAAGCCACCAGCCTGGGTGAGGTTTTAGGACTGGCTATTAGCCAGCGTCTACCGGTAGCCTATCTCGCTGATGGGCCACGCATTCCCGATGACCTGCAGGTTCCCCGCAGTCATCAATTGGTGAGCCGGGCCGTAGGGCTGCAGGCTACTCAGGATCCAAGCGAGGATACGATGGCGGAGATGTTTGCCGGCCTTTACCAGCAACCCGCACGACGCGTCAGTTAAGCGTCGGGCTGTTGAGATTGAACCGCGCATAGCCGGCCAAGTGGCTCCAGTCGAAGTTAGACAAGGTGTGTAGAAATATGGGTATGCATCCCGTACAGGTGATTGCGGTGACCGGCGGCAAAGGTGGCGTCGGTAAGACCAACGTCTCGGTGAACCTGGCGTTGGCCCTGGCCGATCTTGGTCGCCGGGTGATGCTGATGGACGCCGACCTGGGCTTGGCCAACGTCGATGTGCTGCTTGGCCTGAGCGCCAAACGCACCCTGGAAGACGTCATCAGTGGCGAGTGCGAACTGCGCGATGTATTGCTGCAGGGGCCGGGCGGCATCCGTATCGTGCCGGCAGCCTCGGGTATCCAGAGCATGGTGCAGCTGTCACCCATGCAGCATGCTGGGTTGATCCAGGCGTTCAGTGATATCAGCGACAATCTTGATGTACTGATTATCGACACTGCCGCTGGGATTGGTGATGGTGTAGTCAGCTTTGTCCGCGCTGCCCAGGAAGTACTGGTGGTGGTATGTGATGAGCCTACGTCGATTACCGATGCCTACGCGCTGATCAAACTGCTCAACCGCGACCACGGCATGAACCGTTTCCGCGTACTGGCCAATATGGCTCACAGCCCGCAGGAAGGTCGCAACCTCTTTGCTAAGCTGACTAAAGTCACTGATCGTTTTCTTGATGTTGCCCTGCAGTATGTAGGCGCAGTGCCGTATGACGAGTCAGTGCGCAAGGCCGTGCAGAAGCAGCGCGCGGTCTACGAAGCCTTCCCGCGCTCGAAGTGCGCGCTGGCGTTCAAGGCGATAGCCCAGAAAGTCGACGCCTGGCCGTTACCGGCTAACCCGCGCGGTCATTTGGAGTTTTTCGTTGAGCGTCTGGTGCAGCAACCGATCGCGGACACGGCCATATGACAGCAGCCTCTGGACTTCGTATGTATAGCAAGGCGCAGGCGCAGGATTCCCAGCACCAGTTGATCGAGCGCTACGCGCCCCTGGTCAAACGCATTGCCTATCACCTGCTGGCCCGTCTACCGGCCAATGTGCAGGTCGATGATCTGATTCAGGCCGGGATGATCGGTCTGCTTGAAGCGTCAAAAAAATACGACTCCAGCAAAGGTGCCAGTTTCGAGACGTTCGCCGGTATTCGCATTCGCGGCTCAATGCTTGATGAGGTGCGTAAAGGTGATTGGGCGCCACGTTCAGTGCATCGCAATAGCCGCATGGTTAGCGACGCAATTCGAATAATTGAGGCCAGAACCGGCAGAGACGCTAAAGATCAAGAGGTTGCGGCCGAACTCCAATTGAGTCTCGAGGATTACTACGGCATTCTTGGCGACACTTTAGGCAGCCGCCTGTTCAGTTTCGACGACCTGTTGCAGGACGGCGAGCACGGTGGGCTGGGTGAAGACGCTGGCAGCAACCACCTCGAACCTTCTCGTGATCTGGAAGATGAACGCTTTCAGGCGGCCCTGGCAGATGCCATTGCCAACCTGCCGGAGCGCGAGCGCCTGGTGTTAGCGCTATATTACGATGAAGAACTGAATCTTAAAGAGATCGGCGAGGTGTTGGGGGTTAGCGAATCACGTGTAAGCCAACTACACAGTCAGTGTGCCGCTCGTTTACGCGCTCGTTTGGGCGAGTGGCGTGCACATTGAGTTGTATTCGCTAGCGCTGGGCCGGTTTCACGATTAAAAGCGCACGCAGGTTGCTGTGTGCGTTTGGGACTGTACGGAGGTCGACTTGGACAAGAACATGAAAATCCTCATCGTTGATGACTTTTCAACGATGCGACGGATCATCAAGAACCTCCTGCGTGACTTGGGGTTCACCAACACAGCGGAAGCCGATGATGGCGTCACCGCACTGCCCATGCTGCAGAGCGGCAGTTTCGATTTTCTGGTGACTGACTGGAACATGCCCGGCATGACGGGCATTGACCTGCTGCGCGCGGTACGTGCAGACGAGCGCCTGAAAACCCTGCCGGTGTTGATGGTCACCGCAGAAGCCAAGCGCGATCAGATCATTGAAGCAGCCCAGGCTGGGGTTAACGGTTATGTAGTCAAACCGTTCACTGCCCAGGTGCTGAAAGAGAAGATTGAAAAGATCTTCGAGCGGGTCAACGGCTGATGTTTGCCATGAGGGTGCTATGGAACATAAAGATTCCGTTCAGGGTGACCTTGAGTCGACCCTGAAACACAACGCTCGCCAACTGGTAGACAGCCTGGAACAAGGCAACTTTGGTGAAGCGGTACAGCTGATACATGAGCTCAACAAAGCGCGTGACCGTGGCCTGTATCACGAGGTCGGCAAGCTGACCCGTGAGCTGCATAACGCCATCGTCAATTTTCAGCTCGACCCCCGTGTGCCGCATGCCACTGAGGTTTCGCAAATCACCGATGCCACCGAGCGTTTGAATTACGTGGTGACGATGACCGAAAAAGCGGCCAATCGCACCATGGATCTGGTTGAGCAGAGTGCACCACTGGTTAACGACCTCAGTGATGAAGCACAGAGCCTGAGCGCCGATTGGGGACGCTTTATGCGCCGCGAGATGAGCGCCGATGGTTTCCGCGAACTGGCCAAGCGTGTTGAGCTGTTTCTCGCCCGTAGCGAGCGCGACGGTGCCAAGCTATCTGGGCACCTCAACGATATTCTGCTGGCTCAGGACTATCAGGATTTGACCGGACAGGTGATCAAGCGTGTAACGCAGCTGGTCACCGAAGTGGAAAGCAACTTGCTGAAACTGGTGCTGATGGCCAGTCAGGTGGACCAGTTTGCCGGCATTGAGCACAACCATGAGTTGCTCCGCGCCGAACAAGAAAAACAAAAAGAGCCTTCCCGTGGTGAAGGTCCGCAGATTCATGCCGATAAGCGTGAAGACGTCGCATCCAATCAGGATGATGTCGACGACCTGCTTTCCAGCCTGGGATTTTAGGAGCACGTCTTATGAGCTTCGGCGCCGATGAAGAAATCCTCCAGGACTTCCTGGTAGAGGCCGGCGAGATTCTTGAACTACTGTCCGAACAGCTCGTAGAGCTGGAAAGTCGCCCGGACGACATGAATCTGCTCAACGCTATTTTTCGCGGGTTTCATACCGTTAAAGGTGGTGCCGGTTTTCTCCAGCTCAATGAGCTGGTGGAATGCTGCCATATCGCAGAAAACGTCTTCGACATCCTGCGCAAGGGTGAGCGGCGCGTCGACTCCGCGTTGATGGATGTGGTGCTGGAAGCACTGGATGCGGTCAACAGCATGTTTACCGAAGTCCGTGAACGTACCGATCTGACTCCGGCAACCCCTGAACTGCTTGCCGCCTTGGCGCGTCTGGCTGAGCCGGCAGGTGCTGAAGAGGCCGCGCCGATTGAAGCGCACGCCGAGCCTGAGCCTGAGCCTGAGCCTGAAACCGAGGTTGCAGTCGAAGAATCCGCTGGCGATATCACCGATAGCGAATTCGAGCAGTTATTGGGTGCCTTGGATGAGTCTCCGACGCAAGCGCCCAGCGCTGCCAGCAGTGATGAAATTACCGATGATGAGTTCGAGTCCTTGCTCGATCAGCTGCACGGCAAAGGTCAGTTTGTAGCGCCTGACGTTGCTGCGGCACCTGCCCCACCTGTTGCGGCTGCGCCAGTGGCAGTGGCGGCGGGCGGTGATGAAATCACCGATGATGAATTCGAGTCGTTGCTTGATCAGTTGCATGGCAAAGGTCAGTTTGTTCCGCCTCCTGCGCCAGCACCTGCTGCGCCGGCGGCCAAGGCCGAGCCTGCTGAAGCACCGAGTGGTGATATCACTGACGATGAATTCGAGGCCTTGCTTGATCAGCTGCACGGCAAAGGTAAGTTTGTCGAACCTGAAGCGATCAAACCCGTTGTCCCCGCGCCCGTTGCCAAGCCTGTTGAACCAGTCAAGGCCGCAGCTAAACCTGCAGCCAAGCCAGCTGCCAAAGTAGAACCAGCCAAAGCCTCTGCGGCACCGGCTGCCGTGCCTGCCGCTGATAAGGCTGCGCCGCCCAGTGAAGCGGAAACCACTGTGCGGGTCGATACCGCACGGCTTGACGAAATCATGAACATGGTCGGCGAACTGGTGCTGGTGCGTAACCGTCTGGTGCGTCTGGGGGCCAGCAGTGGCGATGAGGCCATGTCCAAGGCGGTGTCCAACCTGGATGTGGTCACGGCTGATCTGCAAACGGCGGTGATGAAAACCCGCATGCAGCCAATCAAGAAAGTCTTCGGGCGCTTCCCGCGTTTGGTTCGTGACCTGGCGCGTAACCTGAAAAAAGAGATCAACCTGGAACTGGTTGGCGAAGAAACCGACCTCGACAAGAACCTGGTCGAAGCATTGGCTGATCCGCTGGTCCACTTGGTGCGCAACGCGGTTGACCATGGCATTGAGACCCCGGAAGAGCGTGAGGCCTCGGGTAAGGCGCGGGGCGGTAAGGTGATACTGTCCGCCGAGCAGGAGGGTGATCACATCCTCTTGTCGATCTCTGACGATGGCAAGGGCATGGACGCGGATGTGCTACGCGCCAAGGCGGTGGAAAAAGGTCTGCTGGATAAAGACGCGGCCGACCGTCTCAATGAGTTCGAGTGCTATAACCTGATTTTCGCTCCGGGCTTCTCGACCAAGACCGAGATTTCAGATGTGTCCGGTCGCGGTGTGGGCATGGACGTGGTGAAAACCAAAATTTCCCAGCTCAATGGCACGGTCAATGTGTTTTCGGTCAAGGGGCAGGGCTCGAAGATTGTTATCAAGGTGCCGCTGACCTTGGCGATCATGCCGACACTGATGGTGATGCTGGCCAATCAAGCGTTCGCCTTCCCATTGGTCAACGTCAATGAAATCTTCCACCTCGACTTGTCGCGAACCAATGTGGTGGACGGTCAGGAAGTGGTCATTGTGCGTGACAAGGCCTTGCCGCTGTTCTACCTCAAGCGCTGGCTGATCGGCAGTGCTGCTCATGTGGAGCAGGGTGAGGGGCATGTAGTGATTCTCACCGTTGGCAGTCAGCGTATCGGCTTTGTGGTCGATCAACTGGTCGGCCAGGAAGAAGTGGTGATCAAGCCGCTGGGCAAAATGCTGCAGGGCACTCCAGGTATGTCGGGTGCGACCATCACCGGTGATGGGCGTATTGCCTTGATTCTTGACGTGCCGAGCATGCTCAAACGTTACGCGCGGCGTATCTGATTGTTAGCGGCGCAGCTATCTGTCGCGCCGCTTAGGAGTGTTTATGGCTGTTAAGGTGTTGGTGGTTGATGATTCCGGCTTTTTTCGGCGGCGCGTGTCGGAAATTCTTTCAGCCGATCCGAATATTCAGGTAATCGGCACTGCCACTAACGGCCGTGAAGCCATCGAGCAGGCGCAGGCGCTCAAGCCGGACGTAATCACCATGGATTACGAGATGCCGATGATGGATGGCATCACGGCTGTGCGTAACATCATGCAGCGCTGCCCGACGCCAGTGTTGATGTTTTCCTCGCTGACCCATGAAGGCGCGCGTGTGACGTTGGATGCGCTGGAAGCCGGTGCGGTGGATTTCCTGCCGAAGAATTTCGAGGATATTTCGCGCAATCCGGAGCGGGTCAAGCAGCTGCTCTGCGAAAAAATCCATACCATTGCCCGCAGCAACCGTCGCAGCCTGAGCCCGCCTCCTGTGGCTGCACCTGTTACTACACCTGCTGCGCAAAGCAAGCCAGCAGCCCGTCCAGCGACCACCACTAGCACCTTGGCGCGCCCAGCTGCTTCGCCCACTCCGGCTGTTGCCAGTGCGGCACCTAAGCGCAAGTCCTACAAGCTGGTTGCGATTGGTACCTCGACAGGCGGGCCGGTGGCGCTGCAACGTGTATTGACCCAGTTGCCGGCTAACTTCCCTGCGCCGATTGTGCTGATCCAGCATATGCCAGCGGCCTTTACCAAAGCCTTTGCCGAGCGCCTCGACAAGCTCTGCCGCATAAGCGTAAAGGAAGCCGAGGACGGTGATGTGTTGCGTCCAGGCCTGGCGCTGCTGGCGCCAGGCGGCAAGCAGATGATGGTCGATGCGCGCGGCGTGGTGAAGATCCTTCCTGGCGATGAACGTCTGAACTACAAGCCCTGTGTTGATATCACCTTTGGTTCGGTAGCCAAGTCTTATGGTGACAAGGTGCTGGCGGTGGTGCTGACCGGTATGGGTGCAGACGGCCGTGAAGGTGCGCGCCTGCTCAAACAAGGTGGCAGTCAGGTGTGGGCTCAGGACGAAGCCAGTTGCGTGATCTATGGCATGCCCATGGCCATTGTCAAAGCCAACCTGGCCGATGCCATCTACCCGCTGGATGATATTGGCAGGCACCTGGCGGAGACCTGCATTTAATGGATGTACTGAGCCTTATCGGGGTCATCCTGGCCTTTGTCGCTATCCTCGGCGGCAACTACCTTGAAGGTGGCCATGCTGCGGCTCTGCTCAATGGGCCTGCTGCGCTGATCGTGATTGGCGGCACCCTGGGCGCGGCGTTTTTGCAGGCGCCGATGAATGTGTTCAAGCGCGCTCTGGCCATCATCAGCTGGATCTTCTTTCCCCCGCGTGTGGATCTTGCCGGCGGCATCAACCGGGTGGTTGGCTGGAGCATGACCGCGCGCAAGGAAGGCTTGCTTGGTCTGGAAGCGGTGGCGGATGTCGAAGCCGACCCATACGCCCGCAAAGGTTTGCAGCTGTTGGTTGATGGTGCGGAGCCTGAGGCCATTCGCAGCATTCTTGAAGTTGATCTGTACACCCAGGAAGGCCGGGATATTCAGGCTGCCAAGGTGTTTGAAAGCATGGGCGGCTACGCGCCGACCATTGGCATTATCGGTGCCGTGATGGGCTTGATTCACGTGATGGGTAACCTGGCGGATCCGAGCAAGCTGGGTGCCGGGATTGCCGTAGCCTTTGTCGCCACCATCTACGGCGTGGGTTTTGCCAACCTCCTGCTGCTGCCTATAGGTAACAAACTCAAGGCCATTGCCCAGCGTCAATCGCGTTATCGCGAGATGCTGCTCGAGGGCATTCTGTCGATCGCCGAGGGTGAGAATCCGCGCTCCATCGAATTGAAGCTGCAAGGCTTTATGGATTGATGGGAACAGCATATGGCCCGCAGGCGTCATCAAGAAGAACATGAAAACCACGAACGTTGGCTGGTCTCCTATGCCGACTTCATCACCTTGCTGTTCGCGTTCTTTGTGGTCATGTATTCGATTTCCTCAATCAATGAAGGCAAGTACAAGATTCTTTCAGATAGCCTTACAGGGGTGTTCAATCAGCCTGATCGGGCGATCAAGCCGATTCCGGTAGGGGAAGAGCGGCCACGCACCACTGAGCCTGATCGTTCGCTGGTGGATGAGGAAAGCGCGCAGTCATCCGCTGATGACCTGCAGAGCATTGCCAGCAGCGTGCGTGAGGCATTCGGCGACTTGATTCAGTCTGAGCAGCTCAAGGTCAGTGGCAATGAGTTGTGGATTGAGATTGAACTCAGCTCCAGTCTGCTGTTTACCAGCGGCGATGCCATACCCAACAATGCGGCATTCGACATTATCGAGAAGGTAGCCAAAATTCTGGCGCCTTACGAAAACCCGATTCACGTGGAAGGCTTTACCGACAACCTGCCGATTCAGACGGCTCAGTTCCCGACCAACTGGGAGCTGTCTACCGCGCGGGCTGCCAGTATCGTGCGTATGCTGACTATGGATGGGGTCAACCCCAGTCGGTTGGCGGCAGTCGGTTATGGTGAGTTCCAGCCCGTCGCGGATAACACCACGGCCGAGGGACGTGGGCGTAATCGCAGGGTCGTGTTGGTAATCTCGCGCAATCTAGATGTGCGCCGCAGTGTGAGTGGTGTGGGCAGCGCTAATGCCAAACCTGATGCGGCCTTGCAACGGGCTGGCACGCAACCTGCACCAGCTCCGGCAGCGCCGGCCCCGCAAGCGGGTGCCGTCAATCCCCCGTCGCCGGCCCCATAAGGGTGGCCCCGTTCTCGGTCAGGCTGCAGCTGCACCGGGAGGATGATAACGATGAGAGTCTGGGCAGTAGCCAATCAAAAAGGTGGAGTCGGCAAGACCACCACATCAATCGCTCTGGCAGGTCTGTTGGCCGATGCCGGCAAGCGTGTGGTGATTGTCGATCTTGATCCCCATGGGTCGATGACCAGCTATTTCGGGCATGACCCGGATAGCCTGGAACACAGCAGCTTTGACCTGTTTCAGCATAAGGGCAGTGTGCCTCGCGGTTTGCCGCAGCAATTGCTGTTGCCCACCAGTGATGAGCGGATTTCCCTGCTGCCCTCGAGTACTGCGCTGGCCACGCTTGAGCGCCAGTCGCCAGGGCAGAGTGGCCTGGGCCTGGTGATTGCCAAGAGCCTGGCGCAGCTCTGGCAGGACTTCGACCATGCGGTGATCGACAGTCCGCCCTTGCTCGGTGTCTTGATGGTCAACGCCCTGGCCGCCAGCCAGCAGCTGGTGATTCCAGTGCAGACCGAGTTCCTCGCTGTCAAAGGCCTGGAGCGGATGGTCAACACCCTGGCAATGATCAACCGTTCGCGCCAGCAGGCGTTGCCGTACACCATCGTGCCGACCCTGTTTGATCGGCGTACCCAGGCTTCCATGGGTACATTGCGGGTGTTGCGCAACACTTACCCTGAGCATCTATGGCCGGCGTACATTCCGGTGGATACGCGTTTGCGTGACGCCAGCCGGGCTGGGGTTACACCGTCAACGTTCGACAACAATAGCCGTGGTGTCATCGCCTACCGTGCCTTGCTCAAGCACCTGTTATCGCAGCAGATTGCCGCACAGGTCGCCTGAGATGAACGGCTATGCTGAAGATATAGGCTCAAGTCTGTCGCTAGAGCGGCCGATAGTCTGTACAGATCGTTATTGTGGGTTGTGTTCATGAGTCGTCCCCTTGCCACCGCTACACGTCCGCAACTGGCCTTGCAGTCCTACCTGGACGGCTTGCTGCAGGATGCTGCGAACGAGCTGGCCGATAGTCTTGAGGCGAATGACTTCAGCGTCGACAGCATCAGCCTGGATGAGTTTGAGGCCGCTGTGCTGGAAGAGCAGGTGCGTGATGCGCGCATCATTGCGCAGGTCCCTGTCGCCAAACCGGTGATTGAGCTGGCGCCACGCCCGCTGGTGTTGCCGACCATTGAAATGCCTTTGCCTGCGGTTGAGACGCCAGAACCGGTGCCAGTCGTAGTGGCTGAAAACCCGGTGAGTGAAGCTGCGCAGGTCGTACCTGATGCTTTGGTGCTACCTGAGCAGGTGCAGCAAGGGCGGCCTGAGTGGGCCGAAGGGCCATTCGAATGCCTGCTCTTTGATGTGGCCGGGTTGACCTTGGCGGTTCCTCTGGTATGCCTGGGCTCGATCTACCCTCTGCAAGGCCAGGAGCTCACACCATTATTTGGCCAGCCAGACTGGTTTCTCGGCATACTGCCGTGCCAGGCCGGCAATCTGAAGGTGCTGGACACCGCGCGCTGGGTGATGCCGGATCGTTACCGCGATGACTTTCGCGAAGGTCTGCAGTATGTAATTTCTGTTGAGGGCTATGAGTGGGGGCTGGCAGTGCATCAGGTCAGTCGCTCGATTCGTCTTGATCCCAACGAGGTCAAATGGCGTAGTCAGCGCACTCAGCGTCCTTGGCTGGCGGGTACGGTTATCGAACATATGTGCGCTTTGCTGGATATCGCATCTCTGGCTGAGCTGATCGCCAGTGGTGCGGTCAAACGCATGGCGGCCAACCGGGTTCACTGAACAACGCCAGGCTGTGCGATGTGCGCAGCTTTGCATCTATAGTAATGACAGCGGGGTATACACCCGCGATTGCCGCCGCGAGCGGTTCATGACGAGGCTAGGGACATGAAGAAAAGTTCTGCACAAGGTGCTGAAGATCCGATCCTGCAGTGGGTAACGTTCCGTCTGGACAATGAAACCTATGGCATCAACGTGATGCAGGTTCAGGAAGTCCTGCGCTATACCGAGATTGCTCCGGTACCGGGTGCTCCGAGCTATGTGCTGGGCATCATCAACCTGCGCGGTAATGTGGTTACCGTGATCGATACCCGTCAGCGCTTTGGCCTCGATTCCAGTGAGGTCACTGACAATACGCGCATCGTGATCATCGAAGCCGATAAACAGGTGATCGGGATTCTGGTCGACAGCGTGGCCGAGGTGGTTTACCTGCGCCAATCCGAAGTTGAAACCGCGCCTAACGTCGGTAACGATGAGTCTGCCAAGTTTATTCAGGGCGTGTGCAACAAGAACGGCGAGCTGCTGATTCTGGTTGAACTGGACAAGATGATGAGCGAAGAAGAGTGGTCCGAGCTGGAGAGCATCTAGGCCATGTTCGACGCGCTGCTGATCGCGCTGGCCCTGGTCTGTCTGGGGCTGGTGGGCGCATGCATCTGGCTGACCCGGCAGTTGCGTGATGCCATCAAGCTGCAAGGCGAGCGTGATGCGGTGCGTGATCGGCGGCTCAAAGAGCTCAGTCGGCGTCTGGATGCCTACCTGACGGGCAGTGTGCAGATGGGCGAGGAGTTGCATGAGTTGCGCAGAGTTGTCGCGCCGTTACCGGACAAGCTCAATCAGATCGAGCAGCGTGACCCCAGCAGCCTGTCGTTTACCCAGGCTGCACGGCTGGCGGGCATGGGCGCCAGCGTGGATGACCTGACCCAGTCTTGCGGCTTGAGCAAGGCCGAGGCCGAGTTGGTCAGCAAGATGCAGCAGGCCAAATTGCAGCGTTCCTGACTCTTCCAGGCATCAACAGCACTTAACGTGTTGGCCCTTCCAACAGGCGCAGCGGTGGTGTGATATCGCTATCACGCTCACTTCCGGCTGGCGCTTTACCCTTCAGATACCAAGCAAAGGCGATGATTTCCGCGATGCAGCGATACAGCTGTTCGGGGATCGCATCACCCAGTTCCAGTCGCGCTAACAGGCGCACCAGTTCGGCATTCTCGTAGATCGGCACTTCATATTCGCGGGCAATGGCCAGGATGGCTTCGGCTAGTTCGTCATCACCTTTGGCGCTGAGCACCGGCGCATTCTGGCCGTCGTAGGTCAAGGCGATAGCCTGGCGTGGCGTGGTCTTCTTCATGCGGTTTCATCCACCCAGCGTTGTTCCAGGGTCGTGCGTGGGCCGCGTGGCGGTGTGCCCTGGCTACAGGCCAGCTCGCCAACCTGCACGCCGGCGGCGTTCAGGCGCTGGCGCAGGTTGTCCAGCTCTGCATCAATCAGGCTGACAGTGCTGCTGCGTTCGGCCCAGAGTTGGCTGGACAGGCGGCCGTGGGCCAGTTGCGCCTGAACCTGTAAAGGCCCCAATGGGTCGAGGTCGAATGCCAGCTCGACCTTCCACAGGGTTTCCTTTTTCTCCGGCTTGCCTTGCGGGTTACTTTCATCGCGCTGGATTTTTACCTGCAACGGCACCAGCTCCTGCTGGTTGCGCATGGGCAGTTCCAGTTGCCAGGTGGTGAGCAGGTTGCCGTCTGGGCCGACCTGGCTCTGTGCCAGGCTTGAGAGTTGGTGGGTCTGCAAGCGTGAAATGGCGGCGGCGGCAAGTTTCAGCAGGGCTTCCAGATCGGCTTCACCGTCCATGGCCTGGAGCAGGCGCGAGGGCAGGGGAAAGCTCAGTGCCTGTTGACGGTTACTGGCTTTGCCCAGGCTACCCAGTAGATCGCGAGCCAATGCCGGCATTGCCTGTGCCAGGCTGGCATTGGCTGCGGTCAGCGGAGTGCCCGCAGGCAGATTGGGTAGCAGTTGG